>OGJZ01000616.1_pt1 | contig 40411 bp, 22 predicted proteins | sample 1572321 | NCBI WGS metagenome assembly OGJZ01 (sample SAMEA2582086, study PRJEB24529) | metagenome | biome: Human gut stool | place: China | collected 2011 | reverse complement strand
GACGACGAAATCGAATTCTAACGAATGACCGATTTCTGTCCCACTCTCTTTTTCATTTTATCGGGTTTGCGCTCCCTTCTTAGAACTGGTATACTAGTAGGGATTATAAAAGAAGGAGAATGAGGGTGAGTTTTCGAAAGATTCGATTGTTAATGTCCAAATATGGGTTCAGTATCCTCTTTATGGGGTTCGAACTCTGGCTGTCTTTTGCGGCCTTCTTTTGGCTTAATGAATGGTTCCCAAATTGGATGTCTGTCACTATCATGGTCCTCTTGTATATCTCGACCATTTTGGCGATCGTCAACCGCAATATGCCTCCAGAGAGCAAGGTGACCTGGCTCTTGATTGCCGTCATCCCCGTCTTTGGTTCCCTTCTTTACCTCATGTTTGGGGAGCGTCGTCTGTCCAAAAAAGAAATGGTTCAGTTGGAAAATATGGAGTCCATGAATTTCCGTGAGGACAACAGCCGCGAGCTTCGCCTCCAGTTAAAGGAAGAGAGTAAGGCCGTTTATGGGATGGTCAAGTCTATTCTATCCATGGACCACAATGCAGACCTCTACAACGGGACAGCTTCGACCTTTTTCCCACTAGGGGATCAGATGTTTCCACAATTGTTGGAGGATTTGCGCTCAGCCAAGAAATTTATCTTTCTCGAATTTTATATCATCGAGGAAGGTCTGATGTGGAACAGCATCCTAGATATCCTACTTGAGAAAGTTAAAGAAGGGGTCGAAGTGAAGCTGTTATACGATGATATTGGCTGTATGGCGACCCTCAAGGGAAACTATTCCAAACGCTTGCGCAAGTTAGGGATTGATGCCCATAAGTTTAACAAGGTGGTGCCACGATTAACGGTGTCCTATAACAACCGAGACCACAGAAAGATATTGGTCATTGATGGTCAGATTGGCTATACAGGTGGGGCCAACCTAGCGGATGAGTATATCAACCAGAGAGAACGCTTCGGCCATTGGAAGGATAGTGCAGTGCGCTTGGACGGTCGAGCCGTCAAGGCCTTGACGCGACTTTTTCTCATGAACTGGTATATTAACCAGGGAGAAATTGAAGATTTTGATAAATACCATATGGAAAACCAAGCGGTAGATGGTGAAGGTTTCTATATCCCCTTTGGTAGTGGACCGAAACCGATCTATAAGTCCCAGGTTGGTAAGGCTGTGTATCAGAATATCATCAATCAGGCAACGGACTATGTCTATATTACGACCCCTTATTTAATCATTGATTATGATTTGACAGAAGATATTCGAAATGTGGCACTCCGAGGCGTTGACGTACGCATCGTGACCCCCTCCATTCCGGATAAAAAGTTGATCCAAATCGTTACACGAGGGGCTTATCCAGACCTGATGGAAGCAGGGGTAAAAATCTATGAGTACACTCCAGGCTTTATCCATAGCAAGCAAGTATTGGCCGATGATGAAGTCGCAGTAGTCGGGACCATCAACTTTGACTATCGGAGTCTAGTCCATCACTATGAGAATGCTGTCTGGATGTATCGAAGCCCAGAATTGACCAAGATCCGAACTGATTTTGAAGAGATTTTCTCCGTGTCTCAGCAGATCAAATTGGACACTTTCCGAATCACCTGGTACCAGTATTTGATCAAAGAGATTATGCAGTTATTTGCGCCCATGCTATAGGCGATGAGATCCCTCCGCAAGAGAAGGGGTCTTTTTTATTACGAAGTAGAGACAAAATATTACAATTTATTTACGTAGGCTTGTCTAAGAATGTTCAGGGAGGCTATTTTTGGTATAATGAACATAATCTATAAAAAATAAGGAGAACTTATGAAAAAGCTCGTAAAATATGGTGTCTTACCAGCCTGCTTGTTGTTGTTGGCAGCTTGTTCGTCAAAACCAGCTACTGAGAAAAAAGCAGCCAAAGAGGATAAAGTAGAACAATCTAGTGAGTCAAAAGAGGAAAAAACAAAAAAACAAATTGAGAAAGATGGAGATATCATTCTTCGTGCCATCTTCACTGACCATTCTTCTGGTTTCACAACCTTGATGGGAACGTCAGTTGACAAGTGGAAAAAACAAATTACCGAAAAATTTGTTGATGAAAATGCCTCAAAATATCTACCTGCAGAAGACTTCACACTTGAACTCTCAACTGAAACATTCACGCCAGAAAAAATCTTAGAATTGTTTGACCAAGCTCGTTTCAAAGTGCTAGCAACTATTGGTGATGACTATGAAATCACTAAGGTTGAAGACGAAGGAGATACTGCGACAGTTACGTTCAAATCTCGTGCCATTGCAACACGTGACTTGGCTAACTTGATCAACCGTGCAAAATCTAGTCTTTTTGAAAACGGAATTGAAGATGTTAAAAAATTAGAAGACAACACAGATCCAGATCTAGAAAAACGCTTGTCTCTATTGAACAACTTCTTGTTCTACTATGCCTTTGACCGTTTGAATGAAGACTTTGGTTACATCGAACCACGCGAGTACACTTTGGAATTGACGAAAACCAAAGAAGGACGTTACATCCTTAGTGATGAAAGCTTCCTTGAATTGCGTAAGGAAATCTTTGTAAACGAATACTCTGCTGATGGAGCTGAAACTCGTAAAGGAAGTAATACCTCAAAGAGTGATTCTTCAACTAGCAAGGATTCAGACACAGGTTCAACCTCAAAAGATAAAGTATAAACCCATAAAAAGAGAGTGGGACAGAAATCGGTCATTCGTTAGAATTCGATTTCGTCGTCCCACCTCCGCACAGTTGAGTAGGGCTATAAAAGCTGATGAAATCAGCCTAGTAGAGCCCACTCAACCACTGCGTCTTGCTCAACAATCCAAAGACAATTAAGAGGCTGGGACTTTTGTCCTAGCCTCTTTTTATTTGCTCATTTCTTTTTCCCGTATTGCTGTACAGGGAGCTCAGAATAGTATAAAATTAATAGTGGAGAATTGGGCATAGATTCCGATTTTTAGGATGATTTTATGTTATAATATTTAAGAAAATAGTATGGGGGATGAAATGAATCGAAGTAGAAAAAACAAACGTTCAACCAGAACGAGCAGTTGGGATCAGCTACGTATTGTCAATAGTGGTCTCTGGGTCTTAACGCTACTTGTGGCTGGACTCTTTCTTTATAATATCTTTAGCTACAATATCCTAGCTTTCCGTTATTTGAATATCCTTGTGACGGTCTTGCTAGTTGGCGGACTTTTTTTAACCTTGGGTTTGATCCTTGCAGGCAAGGCTAAAAAGACGACGCTATTTTTATTGGTTCTGGGCTTGCTAGGGACCTCCGTGGGGACCTATGTTACCCAGCAATTGGTCGATGTCGCTGGAAATGTGAACCGAAATGCCAACTATACGGAATTTGAAATGGCTGTCTATGTCAAAGCAGATAGTCCAATCCAAGATATCAAAGAAATTAGTAGTGTAGCGGCACCTACGGGGAATAACAATGCAGACGATCTTCAAGCTTTGGTAGAGGAAGTGAAGAAAACGCGCCAGCATGACTTGACGATTGAAGATGTGGAATCTTATGTGGCAGCTTACCAGGCCCTACAAGAAGACAAGACAAAAGCCATTGCCTTGAATAGTACCTTTGAAGATACCATTGCAAGTGTGGATGCTGACTATGCAAAAAAATTAAAGAAAATATACTCCTATAAGATTCGCCGTCAAGTTGAAACCAAAGCCAAGGCGGATGCGAATGCGGACACCTTTAACATCTATGTCAGTGGGATTGATACTTACGGTCCAGTCACTTCGGTTTCTCGATCTGATGTCAATATTATTATGACGGTCAACCGAAAGACCAAGCAAGTCTTGTTGACCACCACTCCGCGTGATGCCTATGTACCGATCGCCGATGGCGGAAATAACCAAGGGGATAAATTGACCCACGCTGGGATTTATGGAGTAGATGCATCTATTCATACCCTAGAAAATCTGTATGGCATCAAGATTGACTACTATGTCCGTTTGAACTTCACCTCCTTCTTGAAGCTTGTCGACTTAGTCGGAGGGATTGATGTAGAAAATGATCAAGAATTTACAAGTCTACACGGGAACTACCACTTCCCTGTAGGAAAAGTCCATTTGGATTCGGAACAGGCCCTTGGCTTTGTCCGTGAACGTTACTCTCTCGAAGGTGGAGACAACGATCGTGGGAAGAACCAAGAAAAAGTGATCGCAGCCATTATCCATAAATTAACATCGACCAAAGCATTGAGCAATTACAATGAAATCATTTCTGGTTTACAAGATTCCTTGCAAACCAATATGCCCTTGCCAACGATTATGAATTTGGTGAATACCCAGTTGGAGACTGGCGGAAGTTACAAGGTGACTTCACAAGCTGTCACTGGACAAGGACGAAATGATTTGCCTTCATATGCTATGCCAGGATCCGCCCTCTACATGATGGAGCTGAACGCTGATAGTGTGGCACAAGCCAAAGAAAAGATAAACCAAACCATGGAAGGAAAAAACAATGATTGATATTCATTCACACATTGTCTTTGATGTGGATGATGGACCAAAGACGATTGAGGATAGCAAGCTCCTCATCGAGGAAAGCTACCGTCAGGGGGTTCGTACCATCGTTTCGACATCCCATCGTCGAAAAGGGATGTTTGAAACCCCAGAAGAAAAGATCTATCAAAACTACTTGGCAGTAAAAGAGATGGTGGAGACCTATCTGCCAGAAATGACCTTACATTTCGGAGCAGAAATCTACTATACGCGAGATATCCTAGAAAAGCTAGAAGCTGGGACCATTCCAACGCTGGCTGAGACCAGCTTTGCCTTGATTGAATTTAGTATGGCGACACCCTACAAAGAGATTCACCAAGCCCTAAGTGCGGTCTTGCGTTTAGGAGTGACTCCGGTGGTTGCCCATATTGAACGCTACCACTGTTTGGAAAAGAATGAAAAACGGGTGCGGGAATTGATCCGAATGGGATGCTATACCCAGATCAATAGTTCTAGTGTCCTCAAACCTAAACTGTTTGGTGATCGCTACAAGTTCATGAAACATCGTGCCCAATATTTCTTGGACAAGGACTTGGTCCATTTTGTTGCAAGCGATATGCACAATGTCGACCAGCGCCCTCCATACATGGAAAAAGCTTATCAGTTGATTGAAAAACGTTACGGAAGTGACCGGGCGCGTGCCCTCTTTGTTGAAAATCAACAAACATTATTGGATAACGAATTATTTTAACAATCAAGTTCCATCACGGGGATTGAAAAGGAGAAAGTGAATATGAAAAACCAAGAGAGCAAAGAGATCGAGTTGGATGTGGTCTCCCTCTTTAAAACCTTATGGCGTCGTAAATTCTCAATTATCATTACGGCCTTGCTGTTTGCGATTGGAGCCCTAGGGTACAGCGCTTTTGTAGCGAAAAAGATCTATCAAAGTACCAGCCGTATCTACGTGGTCAGCCGTCAGAACCAAGAAAACAATGCCTTGACTAACCAAGATCTTCAAGCGGGATCCTATTTGGTTAAAGACTATCGCGAGATTATCCTTTCTCAAAATGTCTTGAACCAGGCCATTGAAGAGTTGAAGTTGGAAATGACTCCAGCAGAGCTTGCTAAGAAAGTCTCAGTGGCAGTTCCGACAGATACTCGGATTTTGTCCATCACTGCATCAGACCCAGATCCACAAGAAGCAGCTCGCATCGCGAATGGCTTGAAAGATGTAGCGGCAGAAAAAATTATTGCTGTGACCAAGGTGTCTGACGTGACAACATTGGATGAGGCAGTTGTCCCGCAAAATCCTTCTTCACCAAATATCAAACGGAATGTTGTCATTGGCTTTGTCCTTGGTGGTGTCTTGATTTCCATTCTGGTGATCTTGTCAGAGGTATTGGATGACCGTGTGAAGAAACCAGAAGATATCGAAGAAGTGATGGGCATCACTCTATTAGGTGTGATCCCTAGTGTGAAGAAACTGTAAGAGGGAGAATTCATGGCAACCTTAGAAATTGTAAAAAGCAAATTAGCAGCGATGACTCAGGCTGAAGAGTATTTTAATGCCTTGAGTACCAATATTCAGTTGAGTGGGACCAATATTAAGGTCGTTGCCATCTCATCTGTACAACCAAACGAAGGAAAATCAACCATCTCTACAAATTTGGCGACAGCCTTTGCGCGTGCGGGCTATCGTACCTTGCTGATCGATGCGGATATCCGTAACTCAGTGATGACAGGTGTCTTCAAGAGCCAAGGTCGTGTTGCTGGTTTGACAGAAGTGCTTTCTGGGAAGAGTGAGATTTCGCAAGCAATTGCGACGACAGATTATCCAAAATTAGATGTTCTCCTAGCAGGGCAAGTTTCTCCAAATCCAACGGGTCTCTTGCAGAGCAAAAACTTCGAGGTCATCCTTGAGGCGCTTCGCAATCATTATGACTACATCATCGTCGACACCCCACCAATTGGGATGGTGATTGATGCGGCAATTATTGCTCAACGCTGTGATGGTAGCTTGATTGTGACGGCGGCAGGAGCTGTGAGTCGCAAGGCTGTGCAGAAGGCCAAAGAGCAGCTGGAACAGACGGGGACACCTTTCCTAGGAGTGGTCCTTAATAAATTTGATATTCAATTAGAGAAGTATGGTTCCTATGGTAATTACGGGAACTATGGCAATTATGGGAAAAAAAGATAAGGAATAGGATAGGGATATTATGACAGAAGGAAGGGGATTTCACAAATTTGCTTTGGCCTTTGTCCAAAGCTTACCAGTCTTAGTTGTGGCTTATTTGTTTAGTTTTGTGACAGAGACAGAAATCCACTCTAATACAATTTTCTATCTATATTTATTGCATTACGTAGCTTTCTACGTCAGCGATTACAACCAAGATTATTTCAAGCGGGGTTATTTGGTCGATTTCTTACAAACCATGAAATATAGCTTGTGTTTCGCGCTAGCCATCAGTTTTTCGAGCTTCTTTTTGGAGGAGAAGTTCTCCCTCTCCCGTCGGGGGATGATTTACTTTTTGGTTAGTCATACTCTTGTCCTTTATTTGATGAACTACCTCATCAAACGCTATTGGCGACGCTTCTATTATAGCCTCAAAGGAAGTCACAAGATTCTCTTGATTACGGCTAATTCTCGTCTAGATAAAGTTCTGGATCGGTTTCTTTCGTCAAATGATAGCGGTGGAGAAGTAGTAGCTGTCACAGTATTAGACCGCCCAGACTTTCGACACCCAACTGTTCGGGTTGTTCCGAAGGAAGACCTGTTAACCTTTGCGACCTATGAAGTGGTAGACGAAGTCTTCCTCAATCTTCCAAGTGAAGAGTATGACATTGGTGAGTATGTCTCACAATTTGAGACTATGGGGATCGACGTCACCGTTAACCTCAACGCTTTTGATTTGAATTTTGCTGGTAACAAACGGATTCGAGAAGTGGCTGGGCTCAATGTCGTCACCTTCTCGACCAACTTTTACAAACCTAGCCACGTGACTGCAAAACGTGTGATCGATATCTGTGGCTCCTTGGTGGGCTTGGTTATCTGTGGCTTGGTAGCGATCGTATTGGTACCTTTGATTCGCAAGGATGGAGGTCCTGCTATTTTTGTCCAGAAACGGGTCGGGAAAAATGGGCGCTATTTCAAATTTTATAAATTCCGTTCGATGTATGTCGATGCAGAGGAGCGGAAAAAAGAATTGTTGGATCAAAACACCATGACCGGTGGCATGTTCAAAATGGACAATGACCCTCGGATTACGCCGATTGGGCGCTTTATCCGCAAGACCAGTCTAGATGAGTTACCACAATTCTTCAATGTTCTAAAGGGAGATATGAGTCTGGTTGGAACCCGTCCGCCAACAGTGGATGAGTATGAGAAATACACTCCAGAACAAAAACGCCGCTTGAGTTTTAAGCCTGGTATTACAGGGCTTTGGCAGGTGAGTGGTCGTAGCGAAATTACAGACTTTGACGAAGTCGTTCGCTTAGATATATCTTATATTGATGGCTGGACGATCTGGTCAGATATTAAAATCTTGCTGAAAACGATCAAAGTTGTGTTTAAACGAGATGGAGCGAAGTAAGAATGAGTAAAGTAAGACAGATTCAATTAGGAGAGTTGTCCTTATTAGAAAAGTATATTGAGATTTGTTCTAAGTACAATCTCCGCTATTATGCTTTAGGTGGAACTCTATTAGGAGCTATTCGTCACAAAGGATTTATTCCCTGGGATGATGATATGGATTTAGGAATGCCTAGAAAAGATTATGAAAAATTCCTGAAAATTTGTGAAAAGGAATTGCCGGATCATGTCATCCTAAGAATTCATGATGATAATTTGGGTAACACATCCATCATGGATACTTCCCTTCAAATTGAATTTGGTGGGGTTGTGTGTAGTCCTTTTATCGATGTGTTCCCTTTAGATGGTTATCCATCAGATGGTTTCCACTATTTCTTACACACCAATAAAATTAAGTATTACCGTGCCCTTTCAAAAATATCTGTCATCAATCGATTGCACAATCGGGACCGAGGATTCTTTGAAAATTCAATTGTGAAGGTTTCTAAGATCCTTCACTTGGACAAATTATTAAATACAGAAAAAATTAATCAGAAATTACAGAATACGATTAAACGCTATGACTTTGAGACAAGTGCTCTTGTCGGAAATGTCTTAGGATCGTATCGCGAGAGAGAATTGGCCTACAAAGAGGTATTTGGGGAGCCACAACTCCTTGATTTTGAAACCATTAAAATCAGTGGACATGCTGATCCAGATGCTTATCTGACAAAAATTTATGGTGATTATATGAAGTTGCCTGACGAATCAGAACAAAAAGGTCACTTTGAATCCACTTGGGGAGAATAAGCTTGAAAAGTTTTACTATGATGGGGGTCAGAATTGACCCTTTAACAATGGCTGAAACCGTTGCTGCTACAGAACAGTTTGTCCTAGATAAAAAACCGCTCCATTTGATGGGGGTCAACGCAGACAAGCTCAATCAATGTGCGACAGATGAGGCCATCAAGAAGATTGTCAATGAGTCTGAAATCATCAATGCAGACGGTGCTTCTGTTGTTCTCGCTGCGCGCTATTTGGGCTATTCTGTGCCAGAGCGCGTGGCAGGCATTGATTTGATGCAGGAATTGCTTCGCTTGGCCAATGAAAAAGGCTACTCTGTCTACTTCTTCGGTGCAAAAGAAGAAGTCTTGAGCGATATGCTGGCTAACTTTAAAAAGGATTATCCGAATCTCCGAGTAGTGGGTCATCGCAATGGCTATTTCTCTGCTGAAGAGGAGGAGGCTATTCAAGAGGATATTCGTGAGAAGAATCCTGACTTTGTCTTTGTTGGCATTACCTCTCCTAAAAAGGAGTACTTGATCCAGAAGTTTATGGACAATGGCGTAAACTCTGTCTTTATGGGAGTAGGAGGAAGCTTTGATGTCCTCTCAGGCCATATCAAGCGGGCGCCTATGTGGATGCAAAAGGCCAATCTGGAATGGTTGTTCCGTGTGGCCAATGAACCCAAACGGCTCTTTAAGCGCTATTTTGTAGGAAATGCCACTTTTATTAAGAGAGTAGTACATGAAAAACGGAAAGCAAAAAAATAATATTCTTCACATTTCGAGGACCATGGATATCGGTGGGGCTGAACGTATTGTCTATCAGTTGGCGACAGATCTTAAGGATGAATTTGACCAGGTTCATGTCGCATCAACTGGTGGATTGTGGGAAGAAAAACTAGCAGAGAATGGGATTCAACACCATCGCATTTTGGACGTCGATAGCAAACAGCCAGCTACTGTACTCAAAATTCTTGCTAGTCTTTCCAAAATCATTAAAGAGAATAAGATCACTCTTGTCCACACCCATCACCGGATGGCTGCTTTTTATATTCGTTTGTTGCAACTGCGTCATCCGAACTTGATTCATGCCTATACAGCCCATAATGTTTTCAAGGATAAATTACCACTTTATAAATTTGCGCTAGGAAAGGCTCGAACGGTTGCTGTCAGCCAAGCTGTCCAGGAAAATATCCTTAATGATGTAAAGTCAAAAAACTCTGTTGTGATTTATAATGGAGTGAAAATGCAACACAGTGAACATACAGTAAATGAAATTACTAAGTGTGACGGTATCAAAATAGGCTGTATAGCTCGCTTATCCGAACAAAAAGGCTTGTCCTACCTGATCCAAGCCATGTCACTTGTGACAAATCCAAGTGTCTTCCTGTTTATTGTCGGTGACGGAGAATTGAGAAATGATTTGATAAATCAAACAAAAGAACTAAATCTGGAAGAAAGAATTCATTTTTTGGGCTACCGAAGCGATGTCGTAGAGTGTATCAATAGCTTTGACTTTTGTGTTCTTCCGTCAGTCTTTGAAGGATTTGGATTGGTTGCAATCGAGGCCTTTATGAACGGTAAAACGATGATTGCAACAGATATTCCAGGTGTGAATGAAGTAGTGAACTCTGAGAATGGGATCCTCGTTCCAGCTGAGGATCCGCAAGCCCTGGCTCAAGCAATTAAAGAGTTGGCAGGAAATCCTGAGAAAAGAGCCTCTTTAGCTGTTCAAGCAAAGAGGGATTATGATACCAAATTTAGCTATTCTATCTTTTTAGACAACTATCGTAACTTTTACCAATTCATGAGAAAGGGTTCAAGATGAAAAAAGTAATGTTGGTGTTTGGGACGCGTCCAGAAGCCATTAAAATGTGTCCTTTGGTGAATGAACTCAAGCAGCACGATATGATTGAAACCGTAGTCTGTGTAACAGGGCAACACAAGGAAATGTTAGAACAGGTCTTGGATGTCTTCCAAGTCACTCCCGATTATGATCTTGGTATCATGAAGACCAACCAAACCTTGTTTACCATTACGACATCAATCTTAGAGAAAATCCAACCGGTTTTGGAGCGGGAGCAACCTGATATTGTCCTCGTCCATGGGGATACAACTACCACCTTTGCGACAGCTTTGGCGGCCTTTTATATGGGCATCAAAGTGGGGCATGTGGAAGCAGGTTTACGGACTTACAACCTTCAAAGTCCTTATCCCGAGGAGTTTAATCGTCAGGTTACGTCTATTGTGGCAGACTACAACTTTGCTCCGACCCAGGTTTCAAAAGAGAATCTTCAAAAAGAAGGGCGTAGTAATATCTTCGTTACGGGAAATACAGTAATTGATGCCTTAAAGACAACGGTGAAAGAAGACTACGATCATCCTATTTTAGAATGGGCAAAAGGAAGTAAACTCATTATGTTGACGGCCCATCGTCGCGAAAACCTTGGAGAACCTATGGAGCACATGTTCCGTGCGGTCAACCGAATTTTGGAAGAGTTTGAAGATGTGAAGGTTGTTTATCCCATCCACAAAAATCCAAAGGTCAGAGAATTGGCCAGCAAGATTTTTGCTGCAAATGAGCGAATGAAAATCATTGAGCCACTGGAAGTGATTGATTTTCATAATTTCATGAACCAAAGCTATATGATTTTGACGGACTCAGGTGGCGTCCAAGAAGAAGCGCCTTCTTTAGGGAAGCCGGTCCTTGTCATGCGCGATACAACTGAACGTCCAGAAGGTGTGACTGCAGGGACACTGAAATTGGTCGGAACGGAAGAAGAAGCTATCTATCGCAACTTCAAGCTTCTTCTGGAAGACCAAGACGAATACAAGAAGATGAGCCAGGCAAGCAATCCTTATGGGGATGGAACTGCTTGTCAACAGATTGTAGAAATTATCATGAAGGGATTAGCATAATGGAAAAGGTTTCGATTGTCGTACCGGTCTATAATGTCGAGGAGTATTTACAGTATAGTGTCGGTAGTCTTAGACAACAGACCTATTCAAATATTGAAATCATCCTGGTCGATGATGGATCAACCGATCGTTCAGGAGAAATTTGTGACCAGTATGCCCAGGAAGATGACCGTATTCGAGTGTTCCATGTTGATAATGGCGGGCAATCTCGAGCAAGAAATATTGGAGTCCAGCAGGCAAGCTCTGATTGGATTATGTTTCTAGATGCGGATGACTATTATAATACAAAAGCTGTTGAATATTTAGTGGCTTTAAAAGATCAGTACGGGGTCGATTTAGTTGTAACTTCTATCGTAGAAGTGCGAGATCACCAGACTGATTTGATCGCCGGTGACCTTCCGTTGGAAGATAGTACAAAATTAGATCGTCATGCAGCGCTTCTTCACATGTTTTATGGGAACAGTGTAGGGACCCATCCTGGAGGAAAACTCTACAAAAAAGAGATCTTACTCCAGTACCCCTACCCAGAAGGAATGATTTACGAAGATTTGGCCATTGCCTATGAGCACATTGCTGCTTGCAAGGAGATTGCCGTAGGAAATCAGCATCTTTATAAATACTATCGAAGAGCGGGTAGTACAGTTAATTCGAAGTATAGCGATCGCCTTTTGAATTTTTATAAGGCTATGGAATGGAACAGAGCCTATGTTGAGCGAGACTATCCTGATGATCAGGAAATGAAAAAAGCGGTTAATACCCGCTATGTCTTTAATGGATTTCATATTGTACATGCTATGTTAGGTTCTCATATGTACAAAGAAATCAAAAAGATTCGTCGAGATTATAGTCATTATTTGGGAACTGTGGTGATGGATAAGCACATCACAACAAAAAATAAGCTAAAATATGTGCTATTCTTATGTTCTCCAAAATTATATAATCTTGTTCGAAAAAAGATTGGATAGTTTAGATATAATTAGGTAAACAAATGAAAATAAAAATTAAATTATCAGAGTTATTATTTTTTTTAGCTTTCTTTATTTGGTTGTTCGCAAATTTTTTTGTTCAAACCAGTTTTGTAAATAAATATCCAAATTTATACCGTTTTCGCATTTTAGCAATGATAATTTGTATGGTTGTTCTATTTGGAAAATTGATGGTAGAAAGAATAACTTCTAAAACTTTCCTATATATTTGTTCCATGATGGGCTTGGCAATTATTGTTGGAATATCTACACATAAATTATTTGATGCATTATCTGTTATTTCTACTATTATGTTAATCGTATCAATGAAAAATGTTAGATTTAAATCAATAATGATTTTTTGGTTAATGCTAATTGCATTATTTATGGCAACAACTTTTTTAAGTTGGAAGATGGGACTCATTGAAAATGTTTTGAGATTCCAAATTGGTAGAGGAGTTCGCTTTGGCTTGGGATATCAGTATCCAACTTTTGGAGCAAACTATTTTTTCCATTTTACGATATTTTATTTATATATACGAAAAAATAAGATTACTATTCTAGAATCAATATTACTTGGTGGAATAAATTACTATTTTTATATTAATAGCGATACAAAGTCCGCATTTTATCTTGCAATTATTACATTAATTGTTGTTTATTTGCTTAAAAATACAAATATAGATCAACGGACTTTAAGGTTTACCAGAAACTTTATGTTGTCTCTAGGAGTTCTAATACCGACTTTGCTAACATATTTCTATAATCCTAATAGTGAAATTTTCAGAGGATTAAATTTAGCTTTGACAGGTAGACTAAGTTTAGGAAAACAAGCTATTTCGAATTTTGGTGTCCATCTATTTGGTCAACAAATTAACTGGGAATTGCAACAACGTTCTACTTCAGTATTTGATGATTATATGTATGTAGATTCTTCATTTGTTAATATTTTATTGCATTATGGAATAATTTTATTAATAGTGATATGTTTTAGTTATTACAAAGTATTTAGCAACAAGAAATTCGATACGATTGAAACTATTGTAATTGTAATATTAATTCTTCATTCTATGTTTGATCCACAATTTTTCGAAATGATGTACAATCCGATGTTACTATTAATGGGATTTGCTTGGATCGGTGAAGAAGATTTAAAGGAGGTTTAGGATGATTTATGCTGGGATTTTAGCAGGTGGAACTGGCTCACGGATGGGGATTACGGATATGCCCAAACAATTTTTGGATTTGGGGGGACGTCCTATTTTAATCCATACCGTTGAGAAGTTCTTATTAGTTCATGAAATTCAGAAAATTGTATTGGGAATTCATCCGGACTGGGTGACTTATACGGAAGATCTGGTAGACAAATACTTGGCTTCTTATAAGGAACGGATCTTGGTTGTAGAGGGAGGAAGCGACCGCAACTCTACCATCGAAAACATCATTCTGGCTATCGATAAGGTGCAGCCTTTAACAGATGAGGATATTATTGTTACACATGATTCGGTTCGTCCATTTGTCAGCCTAAAAACCATTCAAGAAAATATTGAATTGGCCAAGAGCCATGCTGTTGTAGATACAGTCGTTGAAGCGACCGATACTATTGTTCAAAGCTTGGATAATACCTTTATCACGGATATCCCAGAGCGGCAATACCTCTATCAGGGCCAAACCCCTCAGACCTTTAAAATGAAAGATTTCCTCGCCTTGTATTATGACTTGAGTGACCAGCAAAAAGAAGTCTTGACGGATGCCTGCAAGATCTTTGTCATCAATGGGGAAAAAGTTGCCCTGGCTAAAGGGGAATATTCCAATATTAAAATTACGACGATTACAGATTTGAAAATTGCACGCGGTATGATTGAGGACAATTAATATGTTGAACCAAATCTTTCAGCTGACCCAGCCGAAAAATATCACCATCAAATACCAAGAAGAAGACATGAGCCGTGGAGACAAGGTGCTGATTCGCCCCTATTACATGGCTATTTGTCACGCGGATCAACGTTACTACCAAGGGAAGCGGGATCCTAAGGTGCTAAAAAAGAAGTTGCCCATGGCCCTTATCCATGAATCGTCTGGTATCGTGGTAGCGGATCCTACAGGGACCTATCAACCAGGACAGATTGTGGCCATGGTTCCCAACCAGCCTCCTCATCAAACAGAGGGTGTCTTCTTTGAAAATTATTTGGAGGGGACGCACTTCTTGTCTAGTGGCTTTAATGGCTTTATGCAGGAAGTGGTTGCCTTGCCACTGGATCGTGTAGTGGCTTATCCAGAAGAAGTTCGGGGCCCTGTGACAGCTTTAGCGGAGTTTAGCAGTGTTGCTATGCATGCCATTCATCGCTTTAACCTCATTGCCCACCAACGAAGAGAATCTGTTTTAATTTTAGGTGATGGAAGTCTATCTTATGTGGTTGCGACTTCTTTGCACTATCTTTACCCAGATCTGAAGATTACAGTCGTAGGGCGCAATAGTGATAAACTGCAATTGTTTAATTTTATCCATCAAGCAATTTTGACCAGCGAGTTGACAGAAGACCAACGTTTTGATCACGCCTTTGAATGTACTGGTGGTCAAGGAAGTGAACCGGCTATCAATGATATTATTGATCATATCAAGCCTCAAGGAACCGTGATGTTGATGGGAGTTAGTGATAACCGGGTCGCGGTCAATACAAGAGATGTTCTTGAAAAGGGCTTGACCTTTGTTGGGTCTTCTCGCTCAGGTCGTGAAGATTTCGAGCGGGCTGTAGAAATGCTGGCGAATCGTCGGGTCCAAAGTCGCTTAAAGAATATCATCCATGTTGACGGAGAAGTTCAAGCTATTTCAGACATTCATCGTGCTTTTGCGACGGATCTAGTTACGCCGTTTAAAACAGTCTTTAAGTGGGGAATATAGACAATCATGAAAGTGCTAAAAAATTACGCCTATAATCTCTCCTACCAGTTATTGGTGATTATCTTGCCGATTATTACCACCCCTTATGTAACACGGGTTTTTAGTTCAAATGACTTAGGGACTTATGGCTATTTCAACTCCATTGTCACCTACTTTATCCTTTTGGCGACCCTAGGAGTGGCCAATTATGGCACCAAGGAGATCTCAGGACACCGGAAAGACATCCAAAAGAATTTCTGGGGGATTTATACCCTCCAGTTGGGGGCTACGGTTTTATCCCTTAGCCTCTATGTTCTTTTATGTGTGACCCTGTCTTCTATGCAAAATCCTGTGGCCTATATCTTAGGTCTTAGCTTAGTATCAAAAGGGCTCGATATTTCCTGGCTCTTTCAGGGGTTAGAGGACTTCCGCAAGATTACGATTCGGAATATCACGGTCAAACTGGTTGGAGTCATCTCCATCTTCTTGTTTGTTAAGTCTGCTAATGATCTTTATCTCTATGTATTCTTACTAACTATTTTTGAGCTGTTAGGTCAGCTCAGTATGTGGTTGCCTGCCCGTGAATTTATTGGGAAGCCCCATTTTGATATAGTTTATGCACGGGTGCATTTAAAACCGGTCATTCTGCTCTTTTTACCGCAGATTGCCATTTCCCTCTATGTCACCTTGGACCGGACCATGCTGGGGGCTCTCGCATCTAAGATGGATGTCGGGATTTACGATCAGGCTTTAAAACTGGTCAATATTTTGTTGACCTTGGTGACCTCACTGGGGAGTGTCATGTTGCCTCGGGTATCGAGTCTCTTATCCTCAGGGGACCACAAGGCTGTTAACAAGATGCACCAAATGTCCTTTTTGATTTATAATTTGGTCATTTTCCCAATTATTGCCGGCATGCTGATTGTCAATGATGACTTTGTTCAATTCTTCCTAGGGAAGGATTTCCAGGATGCGCGTTATGCCATTGCCATTATGATTTTTAGAATGTTCTTTATCGGATGGACCAATATCATGGGGATTCAAATTCTGATCCCTCATAATAAAAACAAAGAATTTATGATCTCGACTACTGTACCCGCCATTGTCAGTGTCGGATTGAACCTAATCTTCCTACCAAAACTGGGCTTTATTGGAGCTGCAATTGTGTCAGTGTTGACAGAAGCTTTGGTATGGGGGATTCAACTCTATTTCACACGAACGTATCTTAAAGAAGTGCCGATTATGGGGTCAATGTTGAAGATTGTGCTCGCTTCAGGCCTAATGTATGGTCTATTACTACTAGTCAAATCCATTGTCCATCTTTCGCCGACTCTGAATGTCGTTCTGTATGCTGGACTAGGTGGGATTATCTATGGAACCTTGATTTTGCTTTTCAAGGTGGTGAATGTGAAAGAGTTAAAACAGCAATTTACGAAACGTGCATAAAGCAAGACTCATCCATAAAGATGGAAGAAGTACTTGTTAGACGAAATAATGGTAACTATGAAAAGAGAGGCCGAGAAAGGAAAGATAAAAGATTCATGCTGAGCTTGGATACACATAGTAAGATGGGTGCTTGAGTTTTCAAAAGTAGACCGGTCTGACTTTGGTGATTCTTGGTTTCATGTTTTTTATCAATGTATTATCAATATGTTAAAAATGAAATTTGACGACCTCCTCGTTAGTGTTGTCGTAGCTATCGTCATATTCTTTAATACCCTTTCAACAACTATGTTGAATAAAGGGATTTTTCACATGAATGCAAGCACTCTTTTGTTAGTAGTCTTGCTATTGGCATTGCGATTTTGGAACAAGATTCATGTTTCTTATACGTACTTGCTATTTTCATTAGCCTTACTATCAATTGGTGCCCTCGTATATATGAAAACTGGGAGACTCAATTTTTTAGTCTATTCCTTATTGATGTCCTTGTTAATAAGTGCAGATAGGAAGGTTGTTTTACGGACCTATATCTTTGTTGGTGGAAGTATTCTTGTATCAGTCTTCTTCTTATCTCTTTTAAAAGTCATTCCGAACTTGCAATATAGTCGGGGAGGCGTTATTCGGAATTCTTTTGGCTTTATCTATCCTACGGATTTTGCTTCGCATTGTTTTTATCTTTTCGTAGCGATATCTTATCTATTGAAGAATCGCTATATCTGGCTACGGACCTTTGTTGGATTCTTCTTGGCCGTCTTTCTCATTAAGTTTTGTGATGCTCGGATGAACGCCTATTCATTGTTGGTGGGAACCTTAATTTTTGTTTTCTTCTATCTGACCAAGGAAAAGAAAATTGGACTCTATGCCCTCATGCCATACTCAGCTGCGATCTTTTCTTCTCTCATCCTCTATCTGACTTATCACTTCTCCTGGACTTCGCCTTTCTATGTAAAAATCAATCAATTGATTACAGGGCGATTAGCCTTAGGGAAAAATGCCTTTAATTTATATGAACTAAATTGGTTTGGAACTAGAGGGGTTCAATTTATTGGTTCAGGGGGGAGCACAGAGTCAGTCCTCAGCTACAACTACGTTGATTCCTCTTATGTCCAAATGCTCTTCACTTATGGTATTGTTCCGGTATTCGCCCTCGTTTTGATTTATATTGTAGTATCTAGGGATGAGTATAAGAAGGGGAGATATCTTTACGTTGCTATTCTATCTTTAATCACCGTCAACTGTATGATTGAAGCCTTTTGGTTTGTACCTTCTTATAATATTTTTATGTTTATCCTCTTCACTCGAAACACGATTGATGATAGTCCATCGGAAACAGTCGGTGAGCTATCATATAGTTAGTGTTGGTATCAGGAGTGGTTGGAGAACTCACCTAAAGTATAAGAATACAATTACTGGACATGTTATTTGTATCAGTCAAAGGCATGTTAAGTTAAACACTGATGACTATCTATTAAAAGGGAGACAACTATGTACGATTATCTAATTGTTGGTGCTGGTTTATCGGGGGCAATTTTTGCTCATGAGGCAACCAAGCGTGGAAAAAAAGTAAAAGTTATTGATAAACGGGACCACATTGGTGGAAATATCTACTGTGAAAATGTTGAGGGCATCAATGTCCACAAGTACGGTGCCCACATTTTCCATACGTCCAACAAAAAAGTTTGGGACTATGTCAATCAGTTCGCTGAGTTTAACAACTATATCAACTCACCGGTGGCTAACTACAAGGGGAGCCTTTACAATCTTCCCTTCAACATGAATACCTTCTACGCTATGTGGGGAACCAAGACTCCGCAAGAAGTCAAGGACAAGATTGCCCAGCAAACGGCTGATATGAAAGATGTTGAGCCGAAAAACCTGGAAGAACAGGCCATCAAGCTGATTGGTCCAGATATCTATGAAAAATTGATCAAGGGCTACACAGAAAAACAATGGGGACGTTCTGCGACGGACCTGCCTCCTTTCATCATTAAGCGCCTCCCAGTGCGTTTGACCTTTGATAATAACTACTTTAACGACCGTTACCAAGGGATTCCAATTGGTGGCTACAATGTCATCATTGAAAACATGCTGGGTGATGTAGAAGTAGAACTTGGGGTTGATTTCTTCGCCAATCGTGAAGAGCTGGAAGCGTCAGCGGAAAAAGTAGTCTTTACAGGGATGATTGACCAGTACTTTGACTACAAGCACGGGGAGTTGGAGTACCGCAGCCTACGTTTTGAACACGAAATCTTGGATGAGGAAAACTATCAAGGAAATGCTGTAGTTAACTACACCGAGCGAGAAATTCCTTATACTCGGATCATTGAGCACAAGCACTTCGAGCATGGTACCCAACCAAAGACAGTCATCACCCGTGAATACCCAGCTGACTGGAAACGTGGAGATGAGCCCTACTATCCAATCAATGATGAAAAGAACAACGCCATGTTTGCTAAGTATCAAGAAGAAGCCACTAAAAATGACAAGGTCATCTTCTGTGGACGCTTAGCAGACTATAAATACTACGACATGCATGTGGTTATTGAGCGTGCTCTAGAAGTCGTAGCAAATGAATTTGATTGAAAGAAACAGTGATTCATGAAGTATTTTCTAAAAGAAGAGTTTTTAAAAGATTCTGGTGCTCGAAACGCCGGAAATAAGGCTAGAAATGATGTCGAGGAGATCGTCAAACGTGAAGGTTATCAACCTTTGTTGTTAACAGTTGATGATTGGTACCAAATGGGAACCGTTAAAGCCCAACAGCATAAGGCGAAAGCGCTGGCTCAAGCTTTTTCTCAGTTGAAATCAGGGGATCAATTATTGATTCAATTTCCCATGCTCCATCATAGTTTTTTCACCACTCGCTTGGTAAGAAAAATCCAGCGAAGAGGGGTACAAGTCTATTTTATTATCCATGATTTGGAAGCTTTGCGCTATGCCAATCTGGATACAGTACCTTTGAAACATAAGATTCGAGTTCATCTTCAAGAATCGAGTCTATTGAAGGTAGCTGATGGAGTGATTGCTCATAATCCGATTATGAAATCAGTATTGGTGGAGAAGGGGATCCCAGAGCACAAACTAGTTAGTCTAGAAATTTTTGACTACCTCATTCCGAATTACCAAGAGAAAGATGGTCTATCAAAGGATCAACCAATCATTGTAGCAGGGAATTTAGCCCAAGAAAAAGCAGGCTACCTTTATCAATTGCCTGCTAGACCGGCCTACAATCTCTATGGTGTCGGCTTTGACGAGAGCAGAGCACTTGCCAACGAGACCTATTTTGGCTCCTTCCTACCTGATGAACTCCCTGCAGCCCTTGAAGGTGGCTTTGGTCTTGTCTGGGACGGGGATAGCGCTGAGACCTGTAGTGGTGTTTTTGGAGAATATCTTCGCTATAATAATTCGCACAAGGCTTCGCTATACTTGGCTTCAGGTTTTCCTCTAGTGGTTTGGAAACAGTCAGCTCTGTCTCACTTTGTGGTTGAGAAGGGCTGTGGAATTGCAGTGGAATCACTACATGATCTCTCTCAAGCGATTGAACAGTTAGATGATAAGGACTACCAAGACTTGCTTGTCACTGCAAAAAGGATTGGCCAAAAGATTCGTGAAGGTTTTTATTTGACCAAAGCCTTAAGACAATTGAATATGTAATAGAAGAAAGAAGTTTAAAACTTCTTTCTTCTATTGATTATCACTAATTTTTAAAATTTGCCTCATAAAACTTTTCCTAGGAGACTTGGTATGGTAGAATAGGGAAAGCATAAAATAAAGCAATAGGGAATAACAATGAGAAAAAAAGATTTGATTTATGTTGCAAGTGCAGCTGTCTTGATGGCTGTTTCAACTCAGGTAGCTCAAGCAGATGAAGTGACTGGTAAAGATCCAGCCCAAGTTGAAAACGAACAAAGGTTAGCTTCTCCAGATCTTTCAGCTCCAACAGTAGAAGATGCTGCTAAGGAGACGAGCCTTAGTTATCCTGCCCCAGCGACGGTTACGGAGCTTTCTAATGAATCAGGAGTAAGCGAAAAAACTCAAGATCAAGGGACAGGAGCTTCAGTAGGGAAAGAGGAAGCAAGTACCCCAACCTCTACAGAAGAGGTTGCCAAGCCTGAAACACGAGCTGGAAGCACCTTCTTCACTGCTTCTTCACAAGCTCCAAATGGTCGCTCGACAGATGTAGCAGTGCAGCCTAAATCCTTTGTCGATGTCAGCAGTCACAATGGCTACATCAGTGTCGAAGACTATCAGGTCTTGGCTAGAAAAGGCGTGGGAGGTGTCGTTGTCAAGCTGACAGAAGGAACGACCTATACTAATCCCTATGCGGAAGGCCAAGTTCGAAATGCACAAACAGCTGGCCTCCAAGTGTCTACCTATGCTTTCTCACGCTATACAAGCGAGGAGCAAGCTAAGGCGGAAGCCCGCCACTATATCTCAGTTGCCAAACGCTTGAACCTGCCTACGACAACTGTCATGGTCAATGACATGGAAGATGCTAAGATGCAGGCCAACATCAACCGCAATACTCAAGCCTGGACAGATGAGATGCGTAAGAATGGTTATACCAATCTCATGTACTACACCAGTGCCAGCTGGATTGATGAAAACAATCTTCGCAAAAAAGGTCCTGTTTCGACTGCTCAGTTTGGCCTGAAAAACTTCTGGGTGGCTCAATACCCATCTCCAAAACTCTCTGTCAATGATGCAAAGAACTTGCGTTACAACGGTGGGGCAGGAGCTTGGCAGTTTACCTCTCAAGCAGAATTATTGCCTGGTAAGCACGTCTTTGACCAGAGCGTCGATTATTCTGGTCGCTTCACGACCAATGCCAAACCAATTGCAGATCCGACTAGAGGAAACTTGAATGGTAAGATCAGCATTGAAAATAAAGATGATGCAGCAGGGCGTTTTGATGTCCTAATTTCAAACGTAACCGCTCCAAATGGGGTCCTCACAGTTTCTGTCCCTGTCTGGTCAGATATCAATGGCCAAGATGATTTGGTCTGGTATACTGCTACCAAACAGGTAAATGGAACCTACAAGGTCAGTGTCAAAGCTAGTGACCATAAAAATTCACGGGGCAAGTACCACGTTCACCTTTATTACAACCAATTAAATGGCCAATCCGTCGGTGTAGCTGCAACGACAACAGAGTTAGCTACCGGCAAGGACCGTACTGTTGAAAGTCCAAGAGGATCTGTCTCGGCTGAGTTAACGATTTCAACTAATCAGAACTTAGGTACTTTCACGATTACGGCCAAGAACCTTCAAGGCTTCGATGGCTATAAGGAAGTGAAGATTCCATTCTGGTCTCATGCCAATGGAATGAAAGACATTGTCTGGTACACTCCGACTCGCCAATCAGACGGTTCGTATACAGTGACCGCAAAGGCAAGTGATCACGAAAACGCTGACGGCAAGTATGAGGCGCAAGTCTTCTATGTGGATGCCCAAGGAAAAAACAAGTTTGTTAAAAAAGCTTTTATTGATTACACGGCAACCAAACCATCAGCTGATCTGACTATTACCAAGTCAGAAAAAGACGGTACTTTCACGATTACGGCCAAGAATCTTCAAGGCTTCGCTGGTTATAAGGAAGTGAAAATTCCATTCTGGTCCCATGCTAATGGGATGAAGGATATCATTTGGTATACACCAACGCGCCAATCAGACGGTTCATACACCGTAATCGCTAAAGCTAGTGACCACGAAAAAGCCGATGGTAAATATGAAGCTCAAGTCTTCTATGTAGATGACAAGGGTCAAAACAAGTTTGTGAAAAAGGCTTTTGTTGATTACCAAAATCAAGCTCGTCAAACTGGCACTCTGACTATCCAAAATAATAATAAAGAGAAGGGAACCTTTGATGTCATCGTATCAGATGTCTTCAGTCCGAAAGGAGTGAAGACGGTTCAAGTACCGATTTGGTCTGACAAGGACGGTCAGGATGATATTATCTGGTACAATGGCAATCGTCAGACAGACGGGACTTATAAAGTCTCTGTCAAGGCTAGCGACCATAAGAATTCGACTGGTAAGTACCATATCCATCTCTACTACATCCAAGAAGATGGGACCAGAGTGGGTGTTGCGACTAGTGCAACAGAAGTGACTTATCAAAATCTCACCAATAAAACCAAAGCCTATATCACCAACGTCAATGCCTCTGCAGGGACCTATACAGTAGCAGTCGATCAAGCTCCTCAAGGTCGTCGGATCAAACAAGTCCGTGTGGCAGTCTGGTCTCAACCGAACCAAGAAAACCTTTACTGGTACTCCACTGCTTCTAGTGGTACGCACACAGAAGTGGCGGTTTCGGCCCTTCACCATGGGAATCAAAAAGGTGATTACACGACCCACGTTTATGTCGATTATACGGACAACACAGTAGAAGGCTTTAACCTTGGTAAGACCAGTCTATCCCCTCAGAATCAGAAGGTAAATCCTAAAACGACCTACTATTCTCAGCGGGATCCTCGTTGGGGTTCTAAGTGGTATGGGATTAGTAACATGGACCAATCTGGCTGTGTCCCAACCTCGTTAGCCATGACCTTTACGGATATCTTGGGAGTTGGAGTGACTCCGACAGCAGTAGCCGATTATTTGTACAACCAAACGGATACATTTAATAAGACATCTGGAGCTGGTACAGATGCTCAGGGAATTGTTTCAGCAACACAAAAATGGGGACTCAATAGCCAAATGTTGACAGGGGCTTCTACTATTGCGGCTTCCTTGCAAGCTGGGAAACATGTCCTTGCAGCAGTCGGACCTAGTCGTTTTATCAATGCTCCATATACCCATGAAATTGTCCTTCATGGCTACGATAATGGTAAAACTTATGTCAGAGATCCATTTAATGCAGCCAACAACGGCTGGTATGGTATTGATTATATCCATTCATTGAGGAGTACAGATCCGATGGATACAAAATTTGGATCACCTTTCTTCTCAATCTTTGCCTAAAGTCTACCCTATCTCATAGAGATTTTTCAATCATACAAGTGAAGTTGAGACATTGAGTCAGCTTCACTTTTTAATATTCGGAAATTAGCAGGGGAACTCCTCGTTTTTGATAGAATTTCTTTTTAGATTGGGGCCTCCTGTGGTACAATAGGAGAGTATAAAATGAGGAAGCATCGCTCTTTGACAGAACTAAGAGAGAGGCTTTTTCAAATCTAAAAAGGGAAGTTTCATGAAAAAGAAAGATATTATCTATTTTGCTAGTGCAGCTGCTTTGCTCGCACTCACGACGCCTTCAGTTCTCGCAGATGAACAGAATAGCCCAAGTGTTGATGCTTATGGACCAACAAATGTTCTCTTGAACAACTCCACACCTACAAGCTCCAGTCCGACAGATGGACCAAAGGAAGAGAGTCCCGTGACACCTCAACCAGAACAACCAACTGTCCCAGAAGTACCTAAACAACCAACGCCAATCAACGATCCACAACCAAGTAACCCAAGCAAACCTGATCAAGAAAAGCCTACAGATCCAGTAAATGAGAATGTCAATCAAAAACCTAGTGGAAATTTGGTGATTAATACTAACGAAGAAAGTAGTTTCACAATTACAGTGAGTGAACTACAAGGTTTGTCAGGTTTTAAGGAAATTCAGATTCCATTTTGGTCTCACGCGAATGGTATGAAAGACATTGTTTGGTACACTCCGACCCAACAACAAGATGGGTCTTATTCTGTGACTGTAAAAGCAAGTGATCATGAAAATATAGATGGGACATATGAGGCGCAACTCTTTTACCTTGATGCGAAAGGGAATAAAGAATTTGTAACTAAGTCCATGGTTGAGTATCATAAACTTCGTCCGACTGGTACCCTAACCATCCAAAACAACAACAAGGAGACCGGTACTTTTGACGTCATTATCTCTGATGTCTTTAGTCCAAAAGGTGTTCAATCTGTCCAAGTGCCGATCTGGTCTGATAAGGACGGCCAGGATGACGTTATCTGGTACAGTGGGCATCGTCAGTCAGACGGTAGTTATAAAGTCTCTGTCAAAGCAACAGACCATAAAAATTCGACAGGACGCTACCATGTCCATCTCTACTATGTCCAAGCGGACGGAACTCGGGTTGGTGTCTCTACGGCAACGACCGATGTAGAATTCCGCCAAGCCAAGACTAAGACTCAAGCTAAGATCAAGTATGTCAATCCGACCTCTGGGACCTTCACAGTCGAAGTAGACCAAGCTCCTCAAGGGCGTCAAATCAAGGATGTCCGTGTGGCTGTCTGGTCGCAAGCCCACCAAGAAAACCTTCACTGGTATACCACTCCTTCTGTGGGTGGTCGTACAGAGGTACAGGTGAATGCTGCCAACCATGGCTACCGCCAAGGAGATTACACCACCCATGTCTACGTGGACTATACCGATGGTACTGTCGAGGGGATTAACCTGGGGCAAACAGGCTTGTCTCCAGTTGTAGCCAGAGGGCAACGAGATCGTGTCCTCCGTGCTGCAGCAAATCTCGTAGGGGTGACCGCAGGTAGCGCAGCCCATCGCCAGTTGGTCTCAGACTATAATAGTGTCAAACCTCTCCCTGTAGGTTATACTGTCAAAAACTCAGACGACTGGTGTGATGTTTTTGTGACTACCGTCTTCCAGCGGGAAGGTTTGAGCCACTTGATCGGTCGCGAATGCGGGGTTGAACGCCATATCCAGATCTTTAAGCGCTTAGGGATCTGGAATGAGAATGGCTTGACGACGCCAAAGGCAGGGGATATCATCACCTTTAACTGGGATCAAAATAGCCAACAAAACGACGGTTGGGCAGATCACATCGGGATTGTTGAAAGTGTCCAAAATGGCATAATCCATACCATCGAAGGAAACTCCAATGGTGCCGTCCGTCGCCAGGTCTATCGTGTCGGCCATGGCAATATCCGTGGATTTGCAACGCCACGTTATTATTAAAAGAAGAGCAGTTCCTAGCAAGCTAGGGACTGTTTTTTTGTCGTTTTTTCTCCTGAGGCCAGCTTAGATTAGGGGCCAGCGAGTTGCTTTTGGAAAAAGCTTGGGAAAATAAAAAACTAATTAGTGATAGGTTCGGGTTTCGTTTATGATTAACTAGTGTAATTTAAAAAACGTTAGCCACGAATCGGAATTAATCAGACAACTCAAAAAAAATCATTCGGAAATACTACTAGTTTGAAGTTCTTTTTAAATTAAATGAACGTAAAAAACATTTTTTTGAAAATATTGCATCTATTTTATTGAAATTGGTTTAGAAAAGTATTATAATGCAAAGTGTATAAAAGGTTTTATAGGGAAAATAATTTGAGGATTAGTTCCATTTAAATCCAACTATACTGTGTGGGATGATTTTGCGAACCATGCGAAAGAAGAGAGGAGAATCATATGAAAAAGGAAAGACAAATGAAGCAATTCATGTCAAAATTCCTAAATGCAGCAAGTCTATTCTTGCTGGTGTTTTCGATGTTTTCGACCCCGCTTGTCACCATAGCAGAGACAAGTGAAGGGACGACGCCTAGTACCGAGGCTGTTCAGCCAGAGTCAGCAACAGAGGCATCTAGCAGTGCGCCGGAAGCCAGAGCGACAGAAGCAACTAGTAGTGCGACTGGGGCGCTAGCACCATCAGGAGCCGATCGAGCAGCAGCACCTCGCGCTCCAAAAGCTGTAGATGATGTCATCACGAGCATCAAATATACCAACAATGAAGGCGGAGAACTGAACTGGTCACTCGAGCCCTGGGCAACCTTTAAAATCAACGCGACCTTTGCCTTGCCAAATAATAAAATTCACGCAGGGGATACTACAACAGTTTCAGTTCCATCTCAGTTGATTATCAACAGTACGGACTTTGAACTAAAAGGGAAAGACAAGGATGGCAAAGAACAAATTGCTGCTTATGCTCATGTCGACCCAACCTACAAAAAGTTGACCTTGACCTATACAGACTTTGCTGAAAAGAATTCAGATGTCAAAGGTAGTTTCTTCTTCTATGTTCGTGTGGACCACCTGCTCGTTCCAAATGCAGAGAAGATTCCAATTAGTATAACAGTAGAAAATAAGGTCGTTCCAAATGAACCTCCTCAACCACCAGTAAACTACATTGGGGTTAAGAAACCTGACACTTATACCCTCAACAAGGTTGGTTCTTATAACCGGGAAGCAACCACTCCAACCCTTAACTACACCATTGCCATCAACCGCAAACCACTCAATATCAAAAATGCGGTTTTAAAAGATACCTTACAATTCACCAATGCCCACTACGATCGGAATTCCTTCATCGTTGAAAAAGGGCAATGGGTATGGGAAAATGCCACTTGGGTTTTCAAAGATGCTGAGCCAGCCATCTATGAAATTGATTTTCCAGATGATAAGTCTTTTGTGATTAAGATTGCAAATATCACAGACAAAGAAATGTACCGTATCCGCTACAACGTTCAGCTAGGTTATGTTCCTCGAGATAATGAAAAATTTGTAAACAATGCTACGTTAAACGGTGAAGATTCGATTGTGAAGAAAGCCGAAGCGCGTGTTCTCTGGCAAAAAGGTGGAGGTAATGTAGAAGGCTATGCCTACCATATCAAACTCCACAAGCAAAACGAAGCAGGTGAGCCACTTCAAGGGGCTCAATTCAAGATCGTCCGAAATGCCAACAAACAAACTCTTACTCATACAGTGGATGGAAAAGAAACCGATATCTTTACTTCAGATGAGAATGGGGATTTGAATGTACCAGGCTTGCTCAAGGATGATTACACCGTTACAGAAGTAGCAGCTCCAAATGGTTACCAATTGCTCAAAGACCCGGTGACCATCTCAGAGAATGATTTTGCCCAAGGTAATCCGAATTTCGATGTGACTAGTAAAATCTTGACAGTTGTGATTAGCAATAAGAAACAAAACAACCGTCAACTCAAGGTAACTAAGAAATGGAATGATAAAAAGAATCAATACAAGACTCGTCCAGCATCTGTGACTGTCAACCTCTTGAAAGACGGTGTCGTCGTCGAAGGTAAGAGTCTGGTCTTGAGCGAGGACAATCATTGGACAGGGGCCTTCACAGATCTAGATGAAACCGGCAACTACTCAGTCCAAGAAGTCGATGTAACCGGCTATGTCGCAACTGTTGAATCAGAAGCAAAAGACAGCGTCCGACTAGTTAATAGTCTTGAAACAACAGAAGTCTCTGGTAGCAAGACCTGGAAGGATGACAACAACCGTGATGGAAAACGCCCAAGCCAGATCACTGTCAACCTCCTTGCAGATGGAGAAAAAGTAGACAGCCTCACAGTGAAAGCTGACAAGGATGGGAACTGGACATACAGCTTCAAGGATCTTCCAAAATACAAGGACGGAAAAGAGATTGTCTATACGGTATCTGAGGAAGCTGTTGAAGGTTATACCAGTCAGCTAGAGGGAACCAACCTCACCAATACCTACACTCCAGCCACTGTTTCTATTGAAGGAAGCAAGATCTGGAAGGATGACGACAACCGTGACGGTCTTCGTCCGAGTCAAATCACTGTCAACCTTCTTGCAAATGGAGAAAAAGTGGACAGTGCTACTGTTAGCCCAGATGCAAGCGGTAATTGGACCTACCGTTTCCAAAACCTTCCAAAATACAAAGATGGTAAGGAAATCACCTACACAATTTCGGAAGAAAAAGTTCCAGGATACAGTAGCAAGGTAGAGGGGACCAACCTCATCAATAGCCATACACCGGCTACTGTTTCAATTAAAGGAAGCAAGACTTGGAAGGACGCTGACAACCGTGATGGACTTCGTCCAGAAAAAATCACTGTTATCTTGAAAAAAGCCCTAGCTGGATCAGAAGCAGTAGAGGTCGCTCGTAAAGAGGTCACAGTAAAAGACAAGTGGACTTATGAGTTTAAAGATCTTCCAAAATATGAGAATGGACAAGAAATTGTTTACTCTGTAGATGAAGAAGCTGTTCCGGGTTATGAAACCAGTGTAGAAGGAACCAACCTCACCAATACCCGTACTCCTGAACGGACTGCCATTCCATTCAGCAAGGTATGGCAAGACGATGGCAACCAAGACGGTCTTCGTCCAGAGTCGATCGTAGTGAACCTGTTGGCAAATGGTAAGAAGGTAGCTAGTCAGACCCTCACAGCTGAAACTGGCTGGGCAGGAATCTTTGAAAACCTTCCAAAATACGAGGCTGGAAAAGCCATTGTCTACACCCTTGAAGAAGAAAAAGTAGCCAACTATACAGCTGACATCGATCAAACTAACTATGTCATCACCAATACTCACAAGCCAGGTGAGACTCACCTAACCGTGACGAAACGTTGGGATGATGAAAATAATAAAGCGGGCATCCGTCCGAAGAGCATCAAGGTTCAACTCTTTGCAGATGGTAAGAAAGTTGGAAGCGAAATTGAGCTCAGTGAAGCCAATAAATGGACCTATACTTTCTCAAAACTTCCAGAGAAAGCAAAAGGAAAAGCCATTGTCTATACGGCAAGTGAAATGGTGGTTCCAGCGGGTTATGAAGGTACAAAAGTGCAGGAAGATCCAAGTAATGTGATCTTGACCAATAAGCACAAACCAACAGTGCCACCATCAACACCACCATCAACACCACCGTCAACACCACCATCGACTCCACCGTCAACACCGCCATCAACACCAGAAAAACCTGGACGTCCAGTTCAGAAGAAATTCTTGCCAAGTACGGGTACGGTTGTTTCGATTGTAAGTATTGTCTTAGCAGTTGTCTTAGGTGGACTTGCTCTCTATATCTTAAAGAAGAAAAAAGACTAATTCCAAACGAGGAGTTTGGCCACAGATCTAGGAATCATTCCTAGATCTTTTTTGATACCGACATCAAGTTCATACCAAGTGATGACAAGTCCTGGTCAGAAGGGGCTAACAGGCCTTTCTTCGAGTAAAGATCAGAACCTATGACGTGACAATGGACGAAAGTAGAAAAATGTTGAAAAAAGTGGAGAATTCTCACAAACTTTTTTAAAAAAGTTCCTTTTCTTGGATAAAAAGACCTAAAAAGCCACAAAAATGGAATTATAAACCGATAAAATTTATTAAAAAAATGAACTAAAGAAACTAAAAAGGGAAAAATTATAAAAGCAAGAGCTTTGCAACCGGAGGGGTATAATAAATATATTTTAAATAATTCTTTGAACATTTAAATGAAGGTACAGAAATGGCGCTATTACAATGGAAATAGACAATTGTCAGACGATTTAATGTATGTTGAGTTTCAATAGATAAAAAACTAAAAAATAAATACACAGATTCGTCTAAACTTGTTGAATAAATAACAAAAAAGTGATAGAATGTTAAAAATGTGTTATTGTCTTGTAATCTACGTAATATTTTTGTCGAATTATTTCGTATTCATTTCGAACTATATCAATCATTACGAAGGCAGCTAGACAAGATAGATAAAAATGAAGCTCCAAGGTCAAAGGTACATATGAGGAGAGTACCGGAGAACATTTTTAACGAGGGAAACAAGGAGAATATATGAAAAGAGATAGATGGTGGCTCCCCTTCCTAGCGGTGGGAGTCATAGTAGTGTCTGGAATAGGTTTGTTGTATTACAACAGTCCTGTTCGGAACAAGAGTTCAGGTCCATTGGATAGTGCAAGGACGACAGCGAGTAGTAGAGAGAATACAGCTCTTGAACTAGTTGGTCAACAACTACCAGAATTTAAAATGACGGACCAGAAGGATCAAGAACTGAAAAGTTCCAACCAGTATGAGAAACCGATGCTCGTTGTAGAGTGGGCTAGTTGGTGTCCGCACTGCCAAAAGCAACTTCCGATTGTTCAGCAGATGTATGAGAAATATGGAAAGAAGATCAATTTTGTGATGCTGAACATGATGGAAAAGGGCAAGGAAACCAAAGAGTCCGCCGATCAGTATATAAAGGATAAAGGTTTTACCTTCCCTTACTATTACGATCGCGACCAATCTGCTGCAGATGCTCTGCAAGTCCAAACGATTCCTAGCATCTACTTCGTGGACAAGGATCAAAAAGTCACCCGAGTGGCTGTTGATTACTTAGACCAAGAGAAGTTTGAGGAAGCGTTAGAAACATTACTTCACAATTAACCTCTATAGAAGAGAAAAATAAAAAAAGGAGGATGGAGCTCCGAAAAGCTCCAAGGGAATTATGAAAAATTTTTGTAAAAAGATTTTCATGTTGTTTGCAATCTTGTTCATGTCTTTGCCTGCAAACTTAACAAGTGCTCTTGTGACTCACGCCCGAGCGGAAGAGAACATTGTTACCACGCAAGGAAACAAGAACACCAAGATTACGCAAAATGGATGTTCGCGTAAGATTGAAAAGACAGAAGAAGTCAACTGGAGACTACCAAGAAAACCAATCGACTTGGTTATCTTACAGGATGCGAGTGGCTCTTTTGCTAACACTATTCCAAGTGTTAAAAAGGCCCTCAAAGAATTGACAACTTTTGTCAGTGAAGAAGATTACAATGAGAACAGTCCTCGTTTGGTTAAGACTAACGACCCAGACACAACAGACCGTGTTATGGTGGCTAGCTTCCAAGGGGTGGACGGCTACAACTATTACAACAACGATACCTTTACAGGTAAACCAACTGTATATCCTGGTTGGGGTAAGAAGTATGACTATCAGTACAAGTCTTCTAACTTGACATCAGATGAAAGCACCATCCATAGCTTCATTGACAACATCAGCGTAGCAGGAGGAACTCCAACAGTTCCAGCCATCGAAGACGCTATCGCACAGTATAACGCTAATAAAGGTAGCATGGCTAATGAGCGCAAGACCGTCTTCCTTTTGATTACCGATGGTGTTGCCAATGGTAAACGTGATGCTGATGGCAAGGTTCGAATTGACTATAGTGGCACTCGAAATCAAAAACTTCAACGAGCATGGAATTACAACCAACTTTCTGAGGCTTCCCAAGACATCATTGGTCGTGTAAACGAAGTGAAAGATGCTGGTAATAGACTTAAAGGAGTTATCGGTCCAAACGGAACCCTCGTAGTAGGTTTCTGGGAAGACGTGGATCTCTTCAACAAAGATAAGGCCCAGTACTATGATGTTTACTTGAACGGTTTCAATAGTTACTTTGATATCGGAGACAACCGTAGCGTCCAAGCAATCTTCCATGAAGCTTTGCAAGGAATGGCTTCTCCTGATAAAGAAGTTAATGGTAAAAACGTTTCCTTCTATGTTAATGAGCAGAACGACATCAAAAAATTCTCATCTCGTATATTGGAATCTGTAGGTGCCGCTCTCGTTAAGGAAGATATCAAGGGTGAATTTACGGTCACTCCAGGCTACAAGGTAGATGCTGTTCGAATCAATGGGAAGAAGATTGTCTCTGAAGTCAAAGATCCTGCCAAGGAAATCCGTGGTAAGATCGAACAGGATGGTGACAATGTTACTATCTCTGTACCAGAAAGTGTCTTCAACCCTGGTAAGAACAACTTCGACTACGACTTGAGTAAAGAAGCTCATGCCGAGCAAGTGGACGAAGATGATGAACAAGATCCTCCTGCAGGTTACCAACCAGCTAAAGAACAAGTTCAAGTTCCTGAGTTGACTGGTAAGTTTAAGGTTGGTGACTTCGAAACTCAGACAATTGGGGGTCACAACGAAACAGTAGAAGTTCAAAAACTTGAATACTGTTACCCAAGTGCAACCAAGAAAATCGAAGACCAAGATCTTAGCAACGATACAGGTACCATTGAAGACCCACTTCAATTGACTAAAAAACCAGCTTATGCAGCTAACTTGTCAGATAAAGCTGAAGAATTTACGTATACAGTAAACTACAACTTCAACAACGTTCCTTATGAATTCAAGAAGAACGTTATGTTAACTGACCCATTGGACTACCGCTTGGAGGTGGTTCGTAGCTCTGCGACTGGTCCTAATGGTTCTCTAACAACTCGTGTCGTGAAAGGCCAAGACAGCGCTGGAAACGAACGCGACATCGTCGTGGCAGATGTGCCAAGCGACGGGACAAACTACAACTATTTGGTCTTGAAACAAGCAGAGCTCAAGATTACAGTTAAATTGAAAGAAGAATTCCGCAAGGACCAAGCAAGTAAGAATTACTTAGCCCTTCTTCAAGATAGCAATGGCTTTGGTTTGGTCAACCAAGGGAATATCATGTGGAATGGTGAAGATGATTCTCCAAACCCAGATCCTCACGCTAAGACAGCAGACAAGCCAAGTACCATCCGTCGTTCAAACCCTGTTTATGTCAAACCTCCATTGTCAACTGACATCGAGAAGAAAGTAAACGAAAAAGAACATGCGGACCTTGCAACAGAAGATGAACTCTTCGAATACAAGGTGTCTGTTCCATGGCCAGGTACAGCTGACAAGTTCACTGTAACCGATACAGTCGTTCCAGAATTGGAAGTCCAAGAAAGTACCATCAAAGCAACTATTGATGGAAAAACTTATGCAGCGCTTACTAATGCAACGACCTTAAAAGATCAAACCGTTGAAATCAACTTGGATAAAGCTGGTATGGATCGTTTGACACGTTTGGTCAACCGTCGTGGTGGCGATGAAGTTAAAAAGCTTGACTTAGTCTTCCAGGCTAAGATCCGTCCAAATGCTGACTTGAGCAAGTACAAGAAGAACGGAAGCATTAAGGTGCCTAACAAGGCTGATGTTGCCTTGAACGACATCAAGAAAACTTCTAATGAAGTAACCGTTACTCCGCCGAAACCAAAAGAACCAACGGTAGAGAAGAAAATCAATGAAACCTTAGAAGATTACCAAACCTTCGAAGGTCAACCATATACCTACAACATTTCAACAGCCATCCCTGCAGATGTTTCTTCTTATAAGAAATTTGTCATCAGCGATACGCTTGATAACGATTTGGAATTTGATGGAGAAGCAACTATTAAGGGAGATGCTGCGGATCTCTTCACAGTAGAAAAGAACGGTCAAACTGTTACAGCTACTGTGAAACCAGGCAAGTTCAAAGACCTTGCTAACTACTCAACTGTTGAGTTGATCATCCCTGCCAAAGTGAAACAAGGCGTGTCAGGTAAAGTCATCGATAACAAAGCGAAAGTTGAGTACACAAACAAGAGCAATGTGGACAAAGAAGTAGAATCAACTCCAGTTCATGTTACTCCTCCTCCTGTAACTAAGAAGATCAATGAAAATCTTGATCACTTAGATATCCCGACAGGAGAACAATACAAATACAACGTTAAGACAAAACTTCCAACAGATATCAAAGATTACAAGAAATTTGTGATCACAGATACCTTGGAAAATGAATTGTCTGTCATCAATGAAGGTGAAACAAAACCTGTCATTAAAGGTGCAGCAGCTGCCTTCTTCGACGTTGAAGTTCAAGGTCAAACAGTAACGGCTACGATGAAGAACTTTGCAAATGCTGCGGATCTTGCAGGTCAAGAAGTTGAACTTGAAATTCCTGCTAAGATCAATGATGGTGTAACACGCGTTAAGATCCCGAACACAGCGAAGATCAGCTACACTGATAAGAACGACCACAGTGGTGAGAAAGAGACAAAACCAGTAACGGTTACTCCTCCATCAGAACCAACTGTTAAGAAGAAAATCAATGAGAAGCTGGATACAGCCGTAATCGGAGCTGAAACGGATTACACTTACAACATCAAGGCTAAATTGCCAAACGATATCACTTCTTACAAATCATTTGTAATCACGGATACCTTGGATGAAAATCTCCAAGCTGGTGAAGCAACAATCGCTGGTGAAGCTAATAAATTCTTCACGGTAACAGTAACTGGTCAAACAGTAACGGCTACGATGAAGGACTTTGAAAATGCTGGCGACTACGCTGATAAAGAAGTTGAACTTGTTATCAAGGCGAAAGTGAAGAAAGAATCAACTGCCGAAGCAATTGAAAACAAAGCTAAAATCACTTACACTAACAAGAGCGATCAGCAAGGTGAGAAAGAGACAAAACCAGTAACGGTTACTCCTCCACCAATCACGAAGAAAGTGAACAATCAAGAACACGCTGACTTGAATAAATTAAGCGAAAGCTTTACTTATACAGTCGATACGAAAGTTCCTGAAGTTGCTGATAAGTTTGAAGTATCAGACCAACTGGTTAATGAATTAACCTTTGATGGGGATGCAACTGTCGAAGTGGATGGCCAAAAAGCAACAGACCTTACTGTTCAAACCAACGGTCAAACACTCACTGTAACCTTTGATAAAGACCAAGTGAAGAAATATGCAGGTAAAGCTGTTCATATTACCTTCAAGGCTAAGATCAAAGACAATGTCTCATATGATGCCCTTCTAGCTGCTTATCCAAATCCAGCTGGAGACAAGCCTTTAGTGCCAAATACTGCAAGCTTCATCATTAATGACAACCCAGATTCTAAGAAAGAATCAACTCCTGTAACCGTAACTCCTCCTCCAACCACAACACCTGAGTTGAAGAAGAAAGTCAACGGTCAAGAACGTTACGAATTAGCGAAACGTGATGAAGAGTTTACCTACACTCTTACAACAGAAATGCCTGCTAATGCATCGATCTTTGAAATCACTGACGAATTGAAAGATGTCTTGCAATTTGTAGGTAAAGATGGATCTGCAACCGTGAAGATTGATGGAAAAGCTGCTGGTAAGAAAGCGACTGTGACAGTCAAAGATCAAACCATCAAGATTGCATTTGCAGAAGCTTCTGTGAAAGCAGATGCTGGCAAGTCTATCGAAGTAACCTTCAAGGCTAAGATCAAGGATGGCGCAAACCTTGCAGCTTACATCACCCCTGCAGGTACAACTGAAATTCCAAACAAGGCTTCTTATGATATTGACAACAATCCGAAATACCATAAGGATTCAAACGAAGTTCCAGTAACACCTCCAACACCAGGTGAGCCAGGCATCAAGAAAGATGTCAACGGCAAAGAAGCTGAAACATTGAAGACAGCTACTGAAGAATTTACCTACAATGTAAATACAGAAGTACCAGCAGATGCAACAGCCTTTGCGGTCAAAGATACCTTGGTAGATGTTCTTGAGTTCGCAGATCCTACAGGACGTGCAAGTGCAAGCCTCAACGGCCAAGCAATTCCAGCGGAACAAATCAAGGTTGAAGGTCAAACCATTACCTTGACCCTTACAGAAGACCAAGTCAAAGCTAACGGTGGTAAAGCTGTTAAATTGACCTTCTCTGCTAAGATTAAAGCAAATGCAGACCTTTCAGCTTACATCACTAAAGATGGTAAGACGGAAGTTCCAAACAAGGCAAGCTACAAGGTAGACTTCCCTAACAAACCAGGTGTAACCAAGGATTCTAACACGGTTCCAGTAACACCTCCAACACCAGGTGAGCCAGAGATCAAGAAAGATGTCAACGGCAAGCCAGCTGAAACGCTTCAAGCTCGTAACGAAGAGTTCACTTACCATGTCAACACTGAAGTTCCAGCAGATGCGACAGCCTTTGAAGTACATGACACCTTGGTAGATGTACTTGAATTCGCAGATGGCACAGGACGTGCAACTGCAACTCTTGGCGAAGCAGCACTTGCTCCAGAACAAATTAAGGTTGACGGTCAGAAGATTACAGTCACATTGACTGAGGACCAAGTCAAAGCCAACGCTGGAAAAGCAGTAAACTTGACCTTCACAGCTAAGATCAAGGATGGTGCCAACCTTTCTGCTTATGTAACCAAAGAAGGTAAGACTGAAGTTCCGAATAAGGCAAGCTACAAAGCAAGCTTCCCTAACAAACCAGGCGTAACCAAAGACTCAAATGAAGTCCCAGTTACACCTCCATCACCAGAACTTCCTCCAATCGAGAAGAAAGTAAACAACGAAGACCAAGCAACTTTAGGAGCACGCGATGAAGTCTTCACTTACAAAGTGACTACTCGAGTTCCTCAAGATGTTACAGGATTCGCAGTATACGATACGATTGAAAAAGTTCTTGAATTTGCAGGCGAAAACGCTGAAGCTGTCGCAACTCTTGACGGCCAAGCCTTGGATGCCAGCCACATCAGCTTCAAGGGTCAAAAGATCACAGTGAAATTGACTGAAGAAGAAGCGAAAGCCAATGCTGGTAAGACAGTTGAATTGACCTTCAAAGCGAAGATCAAAGATGGTGCAAACTTGTCAGAATATGTGAACGAAGATGGCGTAACCCGTGTACCAAATACGGCTAAGTACAACTTCAACAACGATCCTGGCACAGAGCAAAAATCTAAACCAGTCCCAGTTATCCCACCAACACCAGGTGAACCAGAAATTAAGAAGGATGTTAACGACAAACCTGCCGAAACACTAGCTAAACGTGATGAAGTCTTCACTTACCACGTCAACACAAGTGTTCCAACAGATGCGACAGCCTTTGAAGTTCACGATACCTTGGTAGATGTTCTTGAATTTGCCGGCGCATCAAGTGCAAGCTTGAATGGCAAAGAATTGAAGGCTAACCAAATCAAGGTTGACGGCCAAACCATTACCTTGACGCTTACAGAAGAGCAAGTGAAAGAAAACGGCGGTAAAGCAGTGAACTTGACCTTCACAGCTAAGATCAAGAAGGGTGCCAACCTCGCAGCTTACCTCACACCTGCTGGTAAGACCGAGATCCCTAACAAGGCAAGCTACAAGGTAGACTTCCCTAACAAACCAGGCGTAACCAAAGACTCGAACACAGTCCCAGTTACACCTCCAAACCCAGGTCAGCCTGAAATTGAAAAACAAGTCAACGGTGCAGCTGAAGCCCTTCTTGGAGACCGTGATGAAGTATTTACATATACGATCAACACAGTGATGCCAGAAGATGCAACAGCCTTCGCAGTAACCGATACTCTTGATCCTGTATTAGAGTTTGAAGGAACTGCAAACGTAACTCTTGATGGTAAAGCAACTGATGCTACTGTCACAACTGACGGACAAACTCTGACAGTTAACTTCCCAGAAGCAACAGTGAAATCAAGCGCTGGCAAGAAAGTACAAGTAACCTTCAAGGCCAAAGTCAAAGCCGACGCAGATCTTACTCCTTATCTGACAGATCGTGGCTACACAGTACCAAATACAGCATCTTACATCCTTAATAACAATCCAGGATTGAAGAAAGACTCTAACACCGTTCCGGTTGTTGTACCGAAAGTACCAGAACCAGAAATTTCTAAGAAGATCAATCGTACCTTGGATCACTTGGATGTAGACTACGATGCTGGCTACATGTACAATGTCAACACGAAATTGCCTGCAGATATCGACAAGTATAAAGAATTCACTGTAACAGATACCCTTGAACCAGTATTGGAAATCGCGGGTACACCAGTGGCTTACGTCGATGGTTACGATGCCAAAGAAGCTCTTGAAACGAAAGTGGAAGGTAACACTGTTACCGTGACAGTGAAAGACTTTGCTCGCCTCAAAGGCTTCAAAGAAATTCAATTGTACATTCCATCTAAACTCAAATCAGGTAGCGATTTGACACCTTATGCAGAACAACTTGTTCCAAACAAGGCGACTGTATCCTTTAAGGACCGCAATGGTCAATCAGGAAACAAGGAATCTAAGCCGGTGACGGTGAAACCACGTGATCCTGAAAAACCACGCGATCCAGATCCAAACAGACCACAAAAAACTGTTGGTCCAGAGGATGGTTCAGCACCAGGCTCTGTTTACCGCTTGAAGACAGCTGGCGAACTCTTCCGCTTCGACATCACTACTCCAGTTCCAACCGATCCAAAAGATGAGAACGGCAATCCAGTCAAAGACCAATACGGTCGCGACGTCAAGACGAAATTGACCAACTTGACCTTCTCAGATGAGATCGATAAGGCTCTGAAAGTGAAGAAAATTGCCCTCAAGGTTGAAAATGCTCAATTTGCTTCTATCCAAGCAGCGCTTCAAGCCAAGCTTGATCAGGCAAAACAAGAGTTGAAAGACCTTGCTGGTAAACCAACTACTGGTTCAATTGCAGAACAAGTAGCTGCAGCAGAAGCTAAAGTCGCTGACTTGACAGCGCAAGTAGAAGCTGCCAAGACTGCAGCAGCAGAAGATGCAGAATCAGCAGAAAAAGCAGCAGCTGTGACAACACTTGAAGCAAGCTTGAAAGCAGCTCAAGATGAATTGACAGCTCTGAAAGAAAACGCTGATAAGTCAGGTGGACTTCCAACATCAGCTGATCAAAAACAAGCTCAAGAGAAACTTGAACAAGAAATCAAGAGCCTAGAAGAAGCGAAAGCGAAACTTGATAAGGCAGTTGAAAATCTAAGCAAAGTTTCTAATGAACGTGGTGAAATTACTGGTTCTGACTTAAGTGCCTTTGCAACTGTCACCTATGATGAAGCAACAAATCTAGTAACTGTTGAAATCACAGATGAAACTATTCTAGATGCCCTCAAAGGAAGCACACTCCGTCTTGTCTTGTACACAAGCTTCAAAGATGGCGTCGATGTTAGCAAGTACGTCGACAATGGTGTGCCAAACGTTGCAAAAGTAAGCTTCAACCATAAACCAAAAGAAACTTACGAAGTGAAGGTATTCCCACCAGCACCAAATACACCACCACCTGGTCCATACACACCTCCAACGCCAGTGATTCCACCGGCACCGAATGGTGACTTGCCACCAGCTCCAATCCCAGATAAACCAAAACCTAAGAAACCAACACCGAAGGTCCCAGAACAACCACAACCAATCTTACCGAAGACAGCAGCAGTTGATTCTCCAGTAATGAATCTTGTGGGTGGCCTCATGTTGGGAATGACTAGCCTTCTTATCTGGAAACGCAAGAAGGAGCAATAACACATATTGCTAGAAGAGGGTAAAATATTTTACTCCTCTTCTTGCGGTATTGTTAGTATAATTTTAAAGGAAATTATCATGAGTAGAAAAAAGTTAATTAAATTAGGGATTTCAGTTCTTGCCTTAAATGCTTTGGGAGTAGCAGCGCATTATACAGTCCCAAACTTTATCCCAACCGTTTTGGCTGAAACACCAGGAGAAGACGAAGAAATTCCAGATGCAGAAGAACGGAAATTGGTTGTTAATTTCACTAATAAATTGAATGAATTTGAAGGAGACATTCAAGCCTTTGAGGACGATCCTTCTGATGAGGATATGAAGGGTTTGCTAGAGGATAGCATCAATGAGCTAGCTACTGAACTTGCCGTTGTTAAAAACGGTGTAAAAAGTCCAGAAGGTCAAGCTTCCGCTACTAAATTAGAAGCTCGTTACAACGCCTTGGTTGCTCGAGCAAATGCTGCCTTAGGTAAAACACCAACTCCGCCAACTCCAACTGAAACGACGAAAGAAGTGACAGAGACGGAAGAAATTCCATTCACCAGCCGAGAGGAAAAGAATGCAGATCTTCCAGAAGGCACGCGCAACGTGAAGACTCCTGGTCAAAAAGGAGAAAA
>OGJZ01000602.1_pt1 | contig 40936 bp, 31 predicted proteins | sample 1572321 | NCBI WGS metagenome assembly OGJZ01 (sample SAMEA2582086, study PRJEB24529) | metagenome | biome: Human gut stool | place: China | collected 2011 | reverse complement strand
AGGCTGTGGGTCAGGCCACTCTTGGCATCGACACCAATGTGGGCCTTCATGCCAAAGTGCCACTGATTGCCTTTCTTGGTCTGATGCATCTCCGGATCGCGTTGCTGCTCTTTGTTCTTGGTAGAGCTGGGTGCCTCAATGATGGTGGCATCCACCAAAGTGCCTTGGGTCATCATGACGCCTGCTTCGGCCAGCCAGCGATTGATGGTCTTGAACAATTGACGGGCCAGTTGATGCTGCTCGAGCAGGTGGCGGAAATTCATGATGGTGGTGCGATCCGGCAGGGCGCTATCCAGGGATAATCGGGCAAACAGGCGCATGGAGGCGATTTCGTACAGGGCATCTTCCATGGCACCGTCGCTCAGGTTGTACCAATGCTGCATGCAGTGAATACGCAGCATGGTCTCCAGCGGATAGGGCCGTCGGCCATTGCCCGCCTTGGGATAAAACGGCTCGATGACAGCGGTCATATTCTGCCATGGCAGAATCTGCTCCATGCGGGAGAGGAAAATCTCTTTTCGGGTCTGACGGCGCTTAGTGCTGAATTCACTATCGGCGAAGGTGAGTTGATGGCTCATGATGTCCCTCTGGGATGCGCTCCGGATGAATATGATGATCTCATATCAGGAACTTGTTCGCACCTTCCCTTACTCAACTGCGTTTTGGCTTTTTTGCGGTCGACTTCTTTATCTTCGGCATCATGCGCCAGACGATACGCCTGCCCATAGCTGGTGTAATTTTTCAGAACATCCAGAATAAACTCTTCTTCGATCGCCTGTCGCATTGAATACAGATGAAATGGCTTCGGTTTATTGTCATTCGCCAAAGGCATTTCGGGATGAGGCGGTCTACCAAACAGCTCTAACGTCTTGGCTTTAGGCGTGGCAGTAAAGGCAAAATAGCTTATATCAGAGGAACCTCTACGAGCTTCAAGCGTCGCATTGATAACATCCTGACCATCCATTTCTTCTTCATCTATTTTTTCCGCCATCAGCACTTCGCGAAGCTGTCGAGCAGTCGTTCCCGTCTGACTTGAGTGTGCTTCATCAGCGATAACAGCAAAGCTTCGTCCTTTCAGACCAGTACTTTCCTGAATAGCTTTGAGCACATGCGGGAAAGTCTGGATCGTCACGATGATAATTGCCGTACCAGACGATAAAGCCTCGGTTAGTTGCGAAGACTTACTACCCGACTCACGGCTGATTTTACAAACCACACCATCCTGATGTTCAAACTGGTAAATCGTGTCCTGCAATTGACCATCCAACACAGTGCGGTCTATAATAACGATTACCGAATTAAAAAACTTGTTACCATCCGGGCGGTACAATGACGCTAACTGATGGGATAACCAAGCTATTGAGTTGGATTTACCGGAACCAGCGCTATGCTGAATAAGGTACTTTTGCCCTGTTCCCTCCACGCGAACGGCATTCAGCAATGACTGAACAGCGACCCATTGGTGGTAACGCGGGAAAATCAGGGTTTCCTTGATTTCCTGATGACCAAGCGCATCTTCAACGCGCTTTTGCTCCAGATGTAAGTAGCGTCCCAAAATACGCAGCCAGTTATCCGGTCGCAGGATTTCCTGCCATAGATAGGCTGTCGCATACCCCTCTAATGGTTGATCGTTACCCGCCCCGCCTTCTGCGGTTCCCCGGTTAAAAGGCAGGAAAAAGGTTTTCTTTCCATCCAGTTTGGTGGTCATCGCCACTTCATACTGATTGACCGCAAAATGGACCAGCGCACCGCGTTTGAAGGTCAACAGTGGTTCTGGTTTATTTCCGGTTTTTGGCTGGCGGTCATTGATATATTGTAGTTTTGCCGCATCAAGTGATTGTTTAAACGCCGATTTCAGTTCAAGTGTGGCGACAGGCAACCCATTCAGAAACAATGTCAAATCAATGCGGCCATCATAACCATTGGGCGAATAAATCAGCTCAGGTACTACTCGTAAACGGTTAGCGCAATAGCGAACCAGCAAGTCTGGATTAAGGTCATGATCGGGTTTAAAGGTGCAAAGCTGAAAACGAGCACCTCGATCCGCTAAGGTATGTCTCAGCGTCCACAAGGTTCCTTTAGCCGAAAGATGTCTCTCAACCGCGTTGAGAAAATGTACATCTGTATCTTTTGGATAAATTCCGCAAAACTTGTCCCAGACTTCCGGCTGGGTTTCCTGTACATAAGCAAGCGCGTCTTCTGGATAAATCGCCCTTTCACGATCATAACCGGATGAGCTTCCAAATAACCAACCACTGGATGATAGTTGCTCAATAATGTGATTCTGGAATAATAGTTCTGCGGATTTAGATACCATATCAGTTCTCTTGATACGCTTGCTCAATCAGCAACTTAGCTTTTGCTAAATCTGCCTGATTATGGACAACCACCTCAATATCACCGGTTCCCCAGTGTCCCAAATTAGTAACATCTCTGACGATATCAGAGATGATCACCTGCTCCGGTTTTAGTTTCAGGTAAAGCTTGACGTGTGGTTCTTTGGCTGTGGGCCATATCACGACGCTTAGAAAATTCTTTATCTTCTGAAACGCAGTATAAAGCAGTAACTCTTTGCGCTGAACCTCATCACCCAAGCTATCGGCAAAATCACAGATATTCTGATAAAGCGCAACCAGTTCAGGAGAAGACTTATCCAGACGATAGCGTTGAGCATTTTTCTTCTGCTTCGGCACCTGATTCTCTATTGCAACAGGCTGAGGCTTGTGAATCTCGGTAGCAGCATTCACCAGCTCAAACATCAGGAGATCAGGGTTAAACAGCTTATAGCGGATAAGATTGATATTGCGGTTGATCTGCGCAACGGCATGCTCGTCATATTTGGTAAAATCTGCCGCAATGCAAATCACACGGGCATTGGACCAATCGATATCGTCAGCAACCTGTTTACCAAACTTATCCATCACCAGCCAACGGAACTCGGCCTGATGATCTAATAGCCAGTCCAGATAGAACAACCCCTGATTAATGACGTTCTCGTTACTCTGACGTTTATATTCGATAATCACTGGCGTGTTGTTTTCATCTAGCCCCAATGAGTCAATGCGCCCCTTATGGGTCTTGCCTGTGCTGTATTCTGTCGCCAAAAAACGTACCCCAAGGAAAGCCTCCATATGAGATTCGATCAGCTTTTGCAGATCTTTTTCAATGGCTGCTGATTTGCCCGGCAGTTCAGAGACACCGTTTTTACCGTAACGAAAGAGCTGGATATCACTCATGCTGCATCCTTAGCATCGGATTGCCAGTTGCGTACGTCGATTTTACCGGTTACTGCGGCAGATATTAGGGCAGAGCGACGTTCTTTGAGATGATGAATTAATTTATGGGCAGCATCAAAGAGCCGCTCAAACTCAGTGAGTTGCTTAGACAGAAAATCAATTATCTCCACCTGTTCATTTATTGGTGGAATAGCTATAACCCAAGATTTAATATGTTCTTGTGATACTTTTGCCATTGTCATACTGGAACCACGAGCATCAAGTTTTATTTGATGCCTCATATAGTCAGACAATAGCGCGAAGCATACAAACTGGGCCTTAACTTTTTTATTAGGACTCAATCTATACACCAAATCACTTAACATAATTTTTCTCTGAGGTTCTTCCTTTACATAGCAAGCGTCTGCAACCAATTCTGGAGTATTTCCACGCGTAACTAACAGGTCGCCCTTCTTAATTATATATCTGTCATCAAAATCGGAATCAGCAAAAAGTTTCTTTGATTCCATTTCATTAAACGAACCTTTTTTAACCGCACTGATTTTAATAACACCTATATCATTCGATTCAGGAATATTATTATCGGATAAAGGACTACTTCCTTGTTCTATTTTTGAAATAGCGTATCGTAATGGCATCACCCTCCAAGCATTAGGAACTGCGTCATTCCATTGACCACTGACATTTTTAAATTTAACATCTGGATTTATCCCTTTAGTTACTGCATGAGAAATCACTGCTTGTTGTTTCTCTCTTAATAAATTTACAAGCTGTTCTTGCTTAACTAAAAGCTCGTCGATAAGACTAACTTCTTGCTTAAGAAAATCATATATTTTAATCTGTTCATTACAGGGCGGAATTGGCAAATAAATGTTTTTCATTTCAGAGTAATTAGTACTCCAAAGATCAGCCACAATACCTTTCCCATACTTATAATATTCTTCCTGAAACAACTGACTTTTTAATAAAAACTCCACAAAAGGGCCATATATTTTTTTAGGCGTTAAAACAGTATTAATTAGTGATACTGAACCATTCAATCTAGAAAGGCCTGAGGAACCTTTTCTGTCTGAACGGCTGTTAATTACAAAATCCCCACTTAGGACTTTTTTCCTATTATCACCATCATTTGTCTTTGCTGCTGACTCTAATTGAGGCACAATACCATTTTTAGTAACAGAAAGAGGTTTAAAATATCTGTCACTAACTTTTTCTCTTCGCTCAGAGAAAAAACCGCCTAAACGTTTACAATCCCAGTGGACAGGAATGTCACCAAGCCACTCAATCCCAGTAGTTTTATATTCAGAATACGCTTTATACTTCACGAATGAATCTCCGCCAACAAAGCCATAATATCTCTGCTCACCTTGTCCAAATCGCAGTCAATCTCCCTCAATGAACGTGGCGGTTGATATTGATAAAAATGTCGGTTAAAAGGGATTTCATAACCCACTAAACCAATCTGCCCATCATAAGGATCGGTTTTTTCGATATCGATCCACGCATCAGGTACATGCGCTAACACCTCACTAGCGAAATATGTTTCAACTGATTCACTCAATGGCACATTTTCATAATCACGCAAATTAGTATCAGCTTCAGGCTTGCCTTTAGTCTTACAAACATCAGCGTTCTCATCTGTTTCACTTAAGTGTTTTATCAACATCTTAAACTGAGCAGCAGAAACTTTCGGCAATGCTTTTTTGAATTTTTCCCGGCTTAAATATTTATCATCCATTGCATCCAGAGCGGCTAATAACTCTGGATCACCATGTTTAGACCAGTCTTTATCTGCCAACAATGCTTCACGACGAGCAGGATCGCGAGGATAAAATGCCAGTTTAAGCGGTCTTTCCACCGTAATGCGGCGATAGCCAAAATCAGAGGTTTTAAACAGCTTAACATTAGCCGAAGGTTGATAGCGCGTATACTGATTCACAATCTCGTCAATCTGCGCTTCCGTTAACTCTTTACGCTTACTACCAAGAGATTTCCGCATCGGCGCAAATTTCTCTGTGGCATTAATCAGCAGCACCTTGCCCTTACGTTCTTTCGGTTTATGATTGCTGAGTACCCAGATATAAGTCGCAATCCCGGTGTTGTAGAACATATCGGTCGGCAACGCGACAATAGCATCCAGCAGATCCTGTTCCAGCACAAAGCGGCGGATCTCGCTTTCACCACTGCCCGCACCTCCGGTAAAGAGTGGCGAACCGTTAAGAATGATCCCGATACGGCTGTTATCGTTCATCTTACTAATCAGGTGAAGCAAGAACAGTAAAGAACCATCGGATACTCTCGGCAAACCGGGTCCAAAACGTCCATCGTAGCCCTTTTTATGTTCTTTGTGGATAATGGTATCAATCTTTTTCCAGTCAACGCCAAACGGTGGGTTGGACAGGCAGTAATCAAAACGCTCATTCCAGAGCTGATCGTCAGAGAGGGTATTACCCAGCTTGATATTGCTGATATCTTGTCCCTTGATCAGCATGTCCGCTTTACAGATAGCGTAAGACTCTGGGTTTAGCTCCTGACCATAGGCCCGAAGGCTGGCACTGGGATTTATTCCATGCAGGTATTCCATACCACTGGAAAGGAAGCCGCCTGTCCCGGCAGTAGGATCGTAGATGCGGCGGATCAGTCCCGGTTTAGTCAACGCTGCATCGTCGTCCGCAAACACCAGAGAGGTTGTCAGTCGCACGATATCCCGTGGCGTAAAGTGCTCACCCGCCGTTTCGTTAGAACTTTCTGCAAACCGGCGGATCAAGTCCTCAAATATCAGCCCCATATCGTGGTTGCTGACAGAAGAAGGGCTCAAATCAGCCTCGGCAAATTTTTTGGCTACTTTGTAGAGTAGATTGGCATCATCAAGCTGCTGTATAAACTCATAGAATTTAAAGTGTTCGAAGATCTCACGCGCGTCATAGCTGAATGAGCGAATGTAACGTTCAAGATTAAGTCGTGGCTGTGTTTCCCCCAACTTACTGAGGTCCAACGGCGAAGTATTGTAAAAGTGTTGCCCGGAAGCGTGGCGAAGAATTGCATCGGCAGCGTTCTCATCAAGCTTTTCAACCACAGGTAACTTATCAAGTACAGCCTGTTTGGTAGGCGCAAGCACGCACTCAAGACGACGAAGAACGGTGAATGGCAGAATCACTCTGCCATACTGAGACTGTTTGAAATCACCACGGAGTAAGTCAGCGACGGACCATAAGAAAGCCGCCATTGAAGAAAAATTAGTCATTTTATTACCTCTTGATTTTGCCCTATTGTCCACGTTAAAGCGGAGAGGACAAGAAGAAGTGAAAACTGCGAGGTCTTTTCTCTTGTATAGCTACATACGGGTGACGTGTCGTGTTTTTTTGGAATCGCCCACATGAACAAAAGTGCTAATGTTTTTGCTCAATCAGAAGATATGGATGAGACCAGTCAGTTATCTCCTCATATGAAACAAATCCATCGTGCTCCAGTGCGCAAACGCCCTTATGGCTGGTAACGTAATCGTATACGGCCCGGCTCTCCAGCCCCTGTAACATGTGCGACAACAGTTTTCGGCGCATTACATCCGACTTCCAACGCTTACGCGCTGTAATATCTTTGTAGGTGATATTGAATGTTTGCCCTACCGCATTCGTAACACATTTACCGTAACGATTGGTTTTTGCTTTGGCCTCGTAACTATCCAGCAGCAACTCCAAATCATCTCGTAGAGGCTTCAGAAGGCGTTTCCACCTTTTCAGTGCTCGCTTTGCCTTTTGCTCACCTAATTCACGATTCAACAGGCGTCGGGTACTGGATTTAAGCGATAGCGTAACGAACCCAGCGTTGAATACGCTGGAAAACCTGAATTGTTTCACCAGTTCTTCAGCAACACGTAATACCCGGCAGATATAGCCCGTTTCCAGCACCTCCAGCGACTTGGCCGAAATGCCAATACTCAACAACTCATGTCGAAGTATCTCAAGCTGGCATCCCTTGATGTCATAGTTCACACCACGCGCCAGACACGCCCACTTCATGTCAGACGGTAGACTTTGAAAGCCAGTGCCAACCTCAAAGGATCTTCCGCCAATGTACGCGGTTTTATACGATTGCCTGTAAGAAACCGTTAACGGTGACTCCTTCACCAAATCCACGCCTGTTTCAGCCAGTCGCGACAGGAAGTTGAAAATGAATATTTTGTTCTTCTTGGTGGGATACTCGTTATAGAAATCCAACAGTGCATCCAGATTGATTTCAAGCGGCTCAAGGTTGTCCCAGACATCTACTACCAGTTCTCTGAAGGCAGCGTTAGGGATATCGCGTTTAGACTGGTAATGTTTAGCGTTCTGCCCACGGTCGATCGCAACTCCAATCAGATCATCAAATGAGTAGCTTTTACGCTTGGTGAAAATGTCAGTCAGATAATGGTAACGATCCTGGCGGCTAAGGTATGCCTCGCAGTCGTTGCCAAACAACTTACGCAGAACACGTTGAGAAACAGCATATTCCCGGCATAAATGGTTAGTATTTGAATACCCGGTTAGCTTGATAATTCCCGCGCTTGCCAGTGCCTCCATTGCACGTTCATAGGCTGGCCCACTTGTCTTAAATACTCCGGGAAATTTATCCCTACCCAGCTCAAATGGTACTGGCACAGAATAAGACCATTTTTTATTCGCTTTAATCTTTGCTTTTTTTCTATTCTTACGGCTACAGGTAGCGACACATATAACATGCTGAAGGAATACTGCTATATTACGATAAAAGGGACGCCGCAGACTTGGCACACCATTATAAGGAATACTGAAAACAACTTCTTTGAAATACTCCAGTGTTGAACCTGCCACAAGAATATTGTTATGTGTAATGTATGGTTTCATAATTCACCTGTATATTGAGATCAAAGCACCATGCCCTGACCCCATTTATTTACAACTGAATTACTCAAATCATATGTGAACCCAACAAGGTTCAGATGCTGGGATAATGATCATAATACTGGAGGCTGGAGCCTCATGATAGCTGATACTGGATAATGGCTATAGTATGTAATGACATATATATAGTAATATAGAGATAGAGTGTATATAGAGCATAATAGACATAGCTATATACCTTGTAGACGTAAATAGCGATTAAATATCAGCTCAGCCAGAATGGGATTAGCGGATACGTAAAACGTTACCGGTTATTAAGCGGCACAACTTCCCCCCGGTAATATTCAATAGCGGTTGTAGACACATGTTGTTTTCTTGATTTTGATCTTTTGAAACCTCGAATTTGCTCAAAACCGCCGATCCTTGCAACTGTCAGAGTCAGGAAAAACCATCGGCGGTTTTCCCCTGGCATTGTACGAGGTGCAGATCTGACACTAAACAGCTGCGGTAGTTAGCCGGTCTACCACGCAAAAACTCAGCAACGTTGGGCGGTATTGAGGGAAGAATTCAGCGACACAAGTGACATGAAGAACCTCCTCACCGAGTATAAAAGCCAAAGATATGGCGGCCAAAAGACCGCCATCAATCTTGGTTAATGCTGGAACTAAGGTTTTGAATGCTCCTGTTCCTGACGTTTTTGATGCCGTGTTTTGCGCTTCCGCTTGCGAGTATCCTCAACAAACTGGCTGACAGCCATCTCTTTCTCGGTCGCAAACTCTGGCTTTAATGTACCAATAACCTGCCCCAGCTTAGCCATACAAACAGGCCAAAATGACCAGACGTCATGTTTGTCGAACAGCTCTACCTCATTAAGACTCAGAAGGTTGCTGAACTTACGGGCCAGACGCCCCCCTGAATCACCACGCCTCAAGACATCTACCCATGCTTTGATACCATTAGTTTTGGGCCGGTCATTGGTAAAGACAGCGTTTATTAGTTCCCCTTCCAGCTTACGCTTATAAACGAATAGACGCTCAAAAGGATTATCGAGCTTTATAACGTCAGATAGCATCAACGCTTTTTGCCTGCATCCTCGCTTACCAGGACCAGTAGACTCAGGTTGTATACGCATTTCAACACGTAGAAACTGCGGATGTTCTTCCTTGTCAATTTCAAGGAAATACTCCCGTTTACACCTCCCTTTTTCATTCACATATCCTGCGCGCTCAGGGAATGCAATCCGCTCAAACTGCGCTGCATTAATCTTGCCATAGATTAACACCGACAGTTTCGAGTCAAATGCCCCAAGTGATAACCCCGGTAACCCTTTATCATTATCGTAGTCTTTATAAATCGATGACTTTTTTAAACCCCAAAGATAGTCATTCAACTTGCATCCATAGATATCCAGAGCGATATCAAGCCGGGTGACCCATGCTCGCGCCAGCAGGTGAGCAAAAGTTTCACCGAGACGGTCACTCAACCACTTAAGCAGTAGATCCATCCGTTTACCCGTCATGTGTTGGGGATGAAACTGGATACTGAACCCGCCAGTTCCTGGTGCTTTTGGCCCCCACATGAGATATGCCAGCATTGGTGCATCAGGTTCATTACGTGAAATGCACAAACCATACTTGTAAGGGTGACATGTCCCCGTTGCGTTCCGGGGAGATTTCTTCTGCACAACATAGCTTTTCCACTCCCGTTCCGGTAAAGACTGCAACTTCTGAACAAACTCAGATTTCTCCTCCTCACTGTGGAAGCGGGATACGATTGAAAGCCAGTCAATGCGCAGCTTCATCTCATGCCCCTCAAGGCTGTCACAAATCTTATCTGATGGACTAAATTCAACATTCTTCTTGTTAAGTAACTTGTTCTTTTTCATTGGTGTTCCGTATCAGGGACTAACCTGATTAAGGAACAGAGAGCATCAGCAACCCATCAGAAATCAGTAGTAACTGTGGTGAATCGATTGTTTAGTTAAACCAGCGTCAGCATTGACTGATATGTTCTCTGTTCATGGTTATACGTGCGTGAATAACGTGCTGTTAGACGTTCATGCACTTACTGAACACGCTGGCGGTCAGCCAGCCACTGGTTAACTTCATGTTCGTAGAAACCTACCGAACGGATACCTATGCGGACCTGCCGGGGGAATTCATTACGCTGGAGCATTCTGTAGAGTGAAGCCCTGCTCATGGCACAACGTTCAAGAACTTCCGGGACTTTGATGATACGAATTGTGGTCATAACGCACCTGTTTAAGTTACGCATCGGCTGATGCGAACAGGCTTTTACAACCATCATTTCCACCCCTATTTTGGTCAAAAACACCAAAAGCAACTGTTGCATATTCAAAAAATCAAATTTGCAACAGTTGCTTTTGTGAATTAGTTCAGGCTTAATCCTCAATAAAGCAACTGTTGCTTTTCCGTATGAGTAGTTGATTACAACAAAGGGGGGCTAGTGGGGAATCAGAAAACAAGCGATGCCGTGATCCGGGTTTTTGCCAGTAGGGAAAACCTTGAAGAGGAGATTGGAAGTGCTTTCTCGATCAATATGAATAAACAGGTGAAGGCGAGGTTGCGTGAGTTATGTGTGTTCTATGGTCACGAGGACATGCTCACAAGGAAATCAGGAACAGGCCGGCGTTTTAGCGATGTACTGGCCAGACTGATTGATGCTCATTACATTGCTTATGTATTCAAACCTCAAACTGATCCAGCCAAGAAGTTGATTAAAGCTTTCAAGCATGTTCATATTTTGAAAATGAGGGGCAAGGATAATGAAACTATCAAGGAGTCCATGATCCATAAAGAATTTGACAGGCCTGGCGCTATTGCAGATATCCTGACAGATAAAAACTTGGATCCCAAATTATGGACAGATAAGGACATAGAAAGGATGCTACACCCGGAGAAAGTACTAAAACTTTTGATAAACATCGAAAATAAACAAAATAGGTGAAATCGCTCGTAGCGACATACTCTCACCACACAAGTAAATGATACCGTCACCAGCATTTGAGCCATCTGCTGGCACTAATTTTCATACTATCTCCACGACAGTCATAGCGCGTCGTCGTGGATATGTCGCTGTGGCCTGCCAGCTGACGGACGGTGTTGATATCCACGCCCTGCTCCAGTAAACGGGTGATGAAGGTCCGCCGCATGTCATGTGGAGTAAAATGTGCTATGCCTGCCGTTTGCTGTAACTCAGCCAGGATACCCGTTAACCCGGTTGTTGTCAGAGGCTGGCTTGCAACCTTACCGCTGCGCTGGATACGGTTGAACAGTGCGCTGTCAGCTTCATCTGCGCCAACTTTCAGCCATGCGCGGATGGCCTTGTCCACCGCATCCGCCACGTGAATTTCACGGTATTTACGCCCCTTCCCTTGCCTCACCGTCAGGATGCCGTTGTCATAGTCCCGGCGCTCAAGTTTAACCAGTTCCCCGGCCCGCAGGCCTGTTCCACAAAGTGTCAGCACTATGGCGGTATCACGATAGCGCCGTACATGCTGCGGATGCTGTTTAGCGGCCTGAATCAGCGCCCGGATTTCCTGCCTGTCTAACGCCCTTCCCTTACGCTGGATATCGCCGCTCACACGCTTAACAGACCGGATACGGGCCAGCGTTTCGGCATCCATGCAATTGAGGTTAAAGGCTGTCTGCGCTACGCCCCGGAGCGCTGACAGCGCCATGTTGACCGATGACACGGCGTAACCGTCATCCAGCAGTGCCGCGCGCACTTTGGCTACGGCGGCGTAGTTAAGTTGTTCCCACGGATAGTCTGCTGCATCCGCACCGCGTTTAAGTATGCTGGCGCTGCGGTTTAACAGGCTGGTGATGCCCCGCCGTCCCGATGGTGCCAGACCGCCAAGATACGCATCAAACACGGTGGTTTGCACCACCGGCGCGACCTGACACAACGCAGTCCTGCTCATGCGCCTAACCCGCAATAACGTACATTAAACCAGGTAACTTTCAGCATCACACTAGCCCCCGTTCAGCCATTGATACCGTTTCCGTCCCCGCCACGATAAAGTGATCAAGTAACCGCACATCCAGCATTTCCAGCAACTCCTGTAGTTTTTTAGTCAACTTGATATCGCAACGGCTGGGTTCAGGCTCGCCGCTGGGGTGGTTGTGGACAAGGATGACTGCGGCGGCATTATGTTTCAGTACACGCTTAATAACTTCGCGGGGGTGAACGCTGACCGTGTTTAATGTGCCCCTGAACAGTATTTCACGGTGCAGCAGCTGATTCTGGTTATCGAGCAGGATGATGCCAAACTCTTCATGTTCAAGCGGTGCCAGCTCAACCATCACACACCGCCGTACATCATCAGGGGAGCAGAGTTGAACGCCACGCTGGTAGTACCGGCTGATAATATCACGCGCCTGGTCAAGGATACGGGTTTCATGCTGGGTAAACATGGTCATTTCAGAACTCCCGTTCAATGAAGTAAATAGCGTCGGGAAACAGCTGGCGGCGGGTCACGCCAGTACGCAGGGAGAAAGCTTTACGGGGCATGGTGGTTCGCCCGTTGCTGTCGAAGAAGCAGAGCATTTCTTCATCCATTTTTACCAGAAGGGACCAGTGAAACTGGTCGCTGAGCATAATCAGGCGGGAATGGTCAGTGACGTCAAGAAACCGCTGCATTTCCCTGAACAGCCGCCCGTCTGTTAACCCCCGCTTCCCTCCAAAGGGTCTGGTGATTTCAACCGGGAACTGGCGGCTGTAATGTCCTTTCTGCAGCACCTGAGCTATCAGCCAGTCTAAACGGTCTTCTTCAATCCCTTCAGTCAGCCATTCATGCAAAGGCCAGCGCTGCTGATAAGTCTGAATAAGCCGGTTCATTAACGGGCGTCGTTTCACCCTGCCGTCAAACAGCCAGCTCAGCATGTTAACCACACAATAAGCACCGCAAAGACAGTCCAGTTCGCCCTGTTGAGACGCACGTATCCCTCTGTCAGTCGTCACAGATAATTCCCCATAAAGTAGTGATAGTTAGTGCAGAAGGATTAGCTTTCCCACAGGACGGTAATGGTGTAGACGTTCATGGCGTGATACTGAATAAAGTTGGATTGCCAGAGTTCAAACAACTCCCTTCCGGCGTTAACAGACAGATCACCAACATGAGCCAGAAAGACATATTGCTGACTCCAGCTGATATCAATTTCCTTTTCCAGTTCAGGATAAACCACTCCCATATAACTGAAGTCGGTGATGTAATCGAAACACCATTCGTCATTGCGAGAAATAAGCCGTATTTCGACAGGATGATAACCGCCCTTTTCAGCGCTGTAACTCAGGTCTTTAAATAACAGACTGACAGCGGCTATTCTGGCTTTATGCGGTGGGGGATTTCCTATCTCTTTAAATATGACGTTAATTAATTCCTGACTGACTGGCATAGTCAGCCCTTCCTGATGTATTTTATTCACTTTAATTCCATGTATTGGTTGACGGATAGTTCATTAACTTCACTCAATGGAGTGTCAACAGAATCAAGTCTGTGCAGATCATACTTATATGCCCATTCATTGACTGCCTGATAAGGACGAACACAATCAGTCCAGTATCTTTTCATATAACTTGCCTCACAAAAGGCAGTGTCGTTAATGTCTATGCCATAATACTTAATGAAGAGTTTATTAACTAACCTCTGCCATTGTAATAATGAATACACAATATCCCCTGTTAGATATAGTCAGACCTGTGTTCTTTAAATACAGTCAACCCTCCAGTGAAGGATTAACAAAATGAACGTTTAAAGAATGTGATGATTTAAATGGCTGGTTGCAATTAATAACACTATCCAGCAATGAAATTATAGCAAAAATATACTTTCATTGCAAATAATAACAACAAGAAACAAGTTCGTAATTCAGAACGGAAATAACTGAAAACAGATTTTTATTCATTAATAAGTAATGGCATACTTTACATTCCGCCATGTCAGACGGGCCAGGGTTCCGGGGTGGTTCCTTCTGTCTGACATGGCGGAAAACTGACACTATCACACCTTCCCGTTCAGCTTTTCACAGAGGCGCTTACGCTCATCTTCGGGCAGCTTCATGATTTGTACCGCCAGTTCAGAAACATTGGGCCCCTGAGACATCAGATCGTCCTTTACCAGCCTGAGGGCCTGCTCCATCAGTTGCGCCCGCGAAGCTGGCGACATATTGCGATACAGCTGCACCCAGAGGCTTAGCTGGCGATCACTGTCGTTGAGAGTAAACGCTTCGCCCTTAGCCCTGTTTCTCTCATCATCAAGCGACATTGTGGCTGCGCTAATATGGTAAACAACGCCTTTCCCGGCAGTCCTTTTACGACGTATTTCCGGGTGCAGGGATGCCAGCTTTTCCAGGCGCATCCTGGCGCCACGCGCAGTGCCCGGCATCCCCTCAATATGAGTGAATTCCTCTGCTGTCAGCCAGTCTTTAGCCTCTTCAACAGAAGCTTCAGGATGAGTAGGTATAACCGAAACTGTTCTCTTACTGCTCATATAAATGTCACCAGATATCAATGCGTTAATATGAAAACCAATAAATAGATACCAAAAGAACTTGAAAGGTATCTTTTATTCGCATTTAATATCCATGTACTGATTCCATGGAGTTAATACTGTGCGTAACTCAACAGCATCGCAGAAAAAGCAGAGCAAAGGAAGTTCAGGGAACTGGCATCGTGCCGATATTGTGGCAGCACTTCACAAGCGAGGGTTAACGCTGGCGTCACTGTCACGCAGTCACGGCCTTGCGCCACGTACATTAAATAATGCCTTAGAGCGTCATTACCCCAGAGCTGAGCGCATTATTGCCGGGGCTCTGGATACGACACCGGAAACATTATGGCCGGAAAGGTATGCCCTTAAAAATGGACCTAATAGCAGGTAAAGGATGCAGTCATGGCAACCACCATCACTGAAATAACGGAATGTTTTGAGTATTTTTTCAGTTCTCTTTATCGCAGGGAGTTCGTCAAAACCCTGCGTCTGAACGAATGTAGCGAGCGGGAATTACTGCCTCTGGTACGTTGCTATTTGCTGGGTTGGTTTGCAGATAATGTCTCACCGGAAGTGAAAAGCAAGCTGCCAGGAACTGTATCCGGACACGGTTACATTGATTTTGTCATTGATGATGTAGCCGTTGAGTTTCCAGTACGTAAACCAACTGCGGCACGTTCCAATGTCTCCGCGACCGTCAACAGCACAGAAGTAAAGAAATTGATGAAGCACGATGGCAAAGCCTTGCTTGTGCTGTTTGACTTCTCTGACACGCCTTATTCAGAAGAACAGATCGAATCCTTCCGCAACTGGCCTTCTCTTGGTCGAGGGAATCATCGCAAGTCCGCATTCAACGTCGTTTATTTCTTTGTGGAAAAACGCAGACCGCTGGCACTGGGGAAAATCACCAAAAACATCCGTATCACTTAGCAGGGAATCAAATAATGAACAGAAAACTGTTGGCCTTATTGATGGCAGCCATAACGCTACCTGTCGCAGCAGAGCAGTACGTAAAACCCGGAGCGGTTCTGACCCTGAATCCGGAAAAGGGCAATGCTGAATTCAGCATTAATGCCTCAACAGGAGATGGCTCGGGCGTATGCAATATTGAGGGGACGGCACAGCAAATAGCTGCCGGAGAAAGTCAGAAGCGTCGCTGGGTCTGGAATGACAATACCAGCCAGTGTGTTGCAGTAATTAGTACACTGAAAAACGGTAAGGCCAGTGTTATGACTCGTAGTTGCGAGGGATACTGCGGGGCTTCTGCGGCAGGCGCAATGGATGGCCTATTTAATAAGAAGTAATAAATGCCTAAATTAACGAAGGAATCTAATATGAAAAGAACAATGCTTCTGGTATTAATAGCAGCTGGTTTGCTGACTGGTTGCGGCGAGAAAACGCCAAAATGTAGTAGTGACGATGCAAAAAATCTTGTCGTAGATATTGCCAGAAAGACAATCGAGAAAGGTATGACGCTGGATAAGGATGTGCATATTTCTGTAGAAAATGTCAGAACAATTAGCCACGAATCAGGTCTGGATGTTTATCAGTGCGCGGCTGATTTAACGTTCACAAAACCAGACTTACAAAATTCTTTGCCAATCACCTACCGGATACAGAAAACTGATGATAATAACGGCCAGTTCTACATAAACGTATCAGGCCTATAGTTATCTTCACTACGTATGGATTCCTTTTGGGTGATACTAATGATAATTTACCCAAAAGGAAAAACTATAAACATGATCATTATTTACACCCTCAATTCTATTGTTAGAATTCATTGATTGACAAGCCAGCATTCAAGTAAAATAAAAAACAACCTTCTCATTAGTGCCCTTTGATTATTAGTTCAAACCAGCAAAACAGATGAACGATTGCTAATATATATATAATTGTTGATAAGAAAGCACATTCCACTAGTAGCGCGCACAAACTTTGTATATTAACTAATAAACGGCCTTTAAGAAACTTTAGGCCGTTTATTTTTTAATAGCTATTAACTTCATATTCTTAAGCGGTTTGTTACTCCACCTTATCAGCCCCCCAAATTTAGGAAAAATATAACCTGAGCTATTAAATAATATTTCTCATTTTCATCTATTCACTCCAAATTATCACTAGAGTTGATGTTACTGGGCACTTCTATATTTCGCATCTTATACATCATATTTGCGTTTAAGCGAGCTTGTTCATTAACACTGAGAAAATCAATTCGCCCATTCGGTAATTTTCTAACTTTTAGCACTCCCTCCATGGATACATTTGGTCCCACATGAAACTTACCTTGTTTCATAATGTTGTGTAAACAGTAAAATCGAAGTTCGAACTCCGATCTTGTCTGCGGTGTCTCGAATGTATCAAAATTCATATATTCTCCAATGTTATTGGAAAGAAACTAATCCAATAGGTTTTAGATCTAACTCAAATACCCAAATCAATTTAAAGCCATGCGGTAACTTGAGAGCATTTACATCAATAGAGAGATAGCAACCCTCATTGAAAGGCGCTCCTTCATATGTTTCTTTTAGTCGTCCTGACTTCCACCAATTTCGTTTTAAATTTGAGCTAGTTGCTCCAGTGATCCTCATGAAATGCGTTGTTGGTATTGCAGGTGTAAAGCTACCAAAATACGCAGGTAAAGCTTCAACATTAGCACAAGTGTCAATCACGCAAGTATTATCCAGTGAAGGCTTATCTAGTGATAAGAAGCGCCCTGAAGGAAGAGGAAGGTTTTCTGGCTTATCAGATAAGTATGCAGTTAGTCTTACTAACCTCATTTTACCTTCAAACCAAACCCTTTCACAATAATCTAAGTAAATACTATTCCCATGCAACGGTGTTGGTTTCTTAGTAAGAAGCCATTGTAAAGCTGGAGAGTCAAAATTTGTAATCCTCAAGTTATCTAAACGAGTAGGATTATATTTTCTAAAAATATTTTCAATATGTTTGTATTCTGATTCGTTTGCAACACTATGTAATGCTACTTGAAACGCGTTACAAACTCTATCCGACCAGCGGTTAGGGCATTTTGCATTCCCATAATAACCTTCAGCCAACAATTGTTCCAACTCCAAACATACTTCTATAGATAATGGTGAGCATGCCTCTTCCAATAGTGACTTGGCTTGGGCCACTATACTGGCGCTTGTTAAGTTTAGTTTCTCAAGTCTTGACCAATTAGGTTTAATGCATTCAGCCCATGGAGGTAAGTCAACATCATTCGATCTGCCGTTATCAACCTTATTACAAAAACGATCAGTTAGCGTATCCAAAGCTTCTGCTGCAGATTCAAAACCTTTCATGGCAGCTTGTCTAGCAATGTGTATTAGAGTTGCATATCTTCCAACATGCTTACAGCCCTGTTTTATAGAGCTAAAGTCGAGTTCTTGGGCCAGTGTCTCCCAAATTTGCTTTGTTGTAGACATTTGCTTAAGAACACCGCAAATGACATCAGGATGAATGCCCATATCCATTGAAAAAGCTTTGGCCCCAAAAAGTCGGACAAATTCTGGGTAACTTTTTGATAACCAAATCAGCATCTCAGACGCTTTTTCTCGCCTTAACCATATAGGGTGCTCAATCACATGAAGAAGCAAAGAGGCTAAGCAATGAGATAATTCGTTATTATCACTCTCTTCTAGAAACATATAGCCAGCAGTTTCTTTGTCCGCGGCACCAACCATGAGGCTCGTGTGCTCGTTAGTTACTTGAAGAAGTTCTGCTTGCTCCTCATCAGAAGAATGGCTCGCTAGCCACTCTATTAAGCCGTTTGCTATTCGCCAACTTTCCGAATGGCGTTCATTGAGTATTAAAGGTGAATACAGCTTAACTAAATCAGAAACTGAGCTATCTGTGTTCAAAAGTAGAGATTGCCCATCCGTGATCGCAGAAACCTGACCTGTCCATATTGGCCATCCACCACTTTGAATATCCATCAATCCTGTAATGATTTCTTTTTGTGCTTCCGAAAAATTACGGCGTCGTAGATATCTCTTAGCTTTGGATAAAGCTGTAGTGGCTTCAGCGATTGAACTTCGAGAGCCAAAAAGTCCCGGCATATAGATAGAGTCGTAATCTTCTTCATGCTTATTTTCTCGATTCTCGTCCTTAACTGTACTTTCTTCAGGTATTGTAACTGTTGTTTTTTTGGTCTCGGGTGAAATCGTATATGTAGCGAATCTAGCTTCAAATGTCTCTGTGTATCGTTCTGGTATGGATGAAGCAATCAATACGATAAATTCTGAACAATCTTTTTTATTTTCAAATTCAGATTCACAAATAATTTCTAATCGGTCCATGATCATGGTGAGGGCGTTATCGACATCAGAAACCTTATCAATCAAAAGATTGTAGGCTTCGGCAAATCTATTAATATAGCGAGAGTCACCAAATTGAAAACTCTCTAATAACGCCCAACAAAGCTGCCAATCAGCACTTGAGATTAATGGTTTAATGAGGGACAGAATCGAATCCTGCTCATCCAATGCTCCTCCGGGAAAACGAGTTCCTTTTAATGCAGATATTCTATCTATGTCACCTTTAGTTACCTCCTGATGCATCTGCTCTAAAGTTCCATAGGTTTGTCTTATAAAATATTTAATCGCACTGGAAAAGTCATTACGTGAACATAAAGCACCGAGGAAATCACGTTTAGCGTATCGAACGAAGCGCTGAAACGTCATCTCTCCAGCCGCTGCATCAAGCAGACCAGCAATTTTACTAAGTTCACCTGATGCTAAACTTGATGTATGGTTTAGAGACTGAAGAACGTTGACGCTTAGCCCAAACTGATCTTCTTTATACCAGCTCGGTCCCATTGAGAATGATAAAACAAGTTGATAAGTTTTTATTGCTTCGTCTGAGGCATCCAATTTGGTATAAAATGGAACTATGCTCAGCAACTCTGGAACAAGTTCATATCTATTCTCTAAGTTAGAAACTACGAACTCTTTCCAGCGATCCACCAGGACGAACACTTGATCTTCTACATTTGGGTCCATTGGCTTACTAACAATATTTGTTAGAACTAGCTTTATAATTCGTCTAAATCCTTCAGAGTAGATGCCACATTGGGAACTAAATTGGTTCTCGACAAAGTCAAGCAAGTTAACAATCTTATCAGGATATACATCAGTCATTAAAATCGTTAATGATTGATATATTTGGGGGACTATGCTTTCTGGTAAACCGTAGGCGTCCTCCCATTGGATACGCTGTGCAAGATTAAACTTTAAATAGTCAAAAACATCCTGATTTAAAATCCCCCAGACTTTTTGCAAGCCTACATCGTCCTCAACTTCTTTGAATCTTCTAGCAGCACCATCACACCAAGCTACGACGCTAAATATTGAATTGAGGCCATTTAACCAAGTATGTGGAGATATATTAACTAAGCCAGGGTAGGTAAATTCAGGGTCAATAAACGCTTTAAATCTCCACGCTGCCATTCCGTTCTCTAATTTTTCGTAATCAACAGAAATATTGTCGTCTGCAATGCATGCTATCGGTGTAGGCTTGTTACTAGGCATTTCACCTAAAGCAACAATAATGTTTTTAGGTGCGCCCTGAGACACAAAACAATCGATTATACTAGGATGCACTTTCATTTCTTCACTGCACCCCTCTGAAATTAAGATGTTTATGTCAGAGAATACTTGATTAAGTAGAGCCTTTTCAGTATTTACACCGTATCTCTCACATAGCCCTTGATATAGCGGGGCTGCAAAAACAATTGGCTCTGCCACCTCCTCTAATGGTCCGTTATAAAACCCTTTCAATTGACAAAGGGACATATATTTTCCAGTTAAGCACATAGATGCAGCTTGCAAGTAAGCTGCCATCTCTCTTATAAGAAGCTTACTAACTTCCTTATCTTTTGAAGTTCTTTTGATATTTTCCATCCAATAGCATTGGAAATTAGTAAGTGAAGTGCGTGAACTATTGTCTCCAGCGCGAATCCTTAGAAAGTACTGCTGTAATTGAAGGTCATAAATATCCAAGAATTCTCTATAAGAAAGCCCATTTCCGTTATACACTTTTTCAAGTTCTTCAGTTAAGTTCTTATCTACAATTCTTAATAACTCTAAAGCTTCCCTATAGCTGTGAGAATCAACTAGCTTCAATGCAATTGTCAGTGCTTCTTCCAGCGGAATAATTAACTGCTTATATCGACTTACATGTTGCAAAACATCTTGTGCTTTTCCTATAGAGATCAAAGCATTTGCTGTTAAATCAGCCGATTGAGCAAATAGAGTGTTATACCGAAATCGAATTCTTTGGTTAAGCAGAAGGATTCGTACCGTTTCAACTAAACTACCTAGCTCAGTTGCTACTCTCAAAACACCTTTAAGATCTTCGAGGATAGTGTCGGGCTCAACCCCTTGGTAAACGCAATCATCAACCCAGTTTTGAGTACATAAAGTTACCAAGCGTGCTTTATCTTGCCCATCAGCTTTAAGTCCATGGTAGATTAAGTTAAGTACACAATACTTTTCGTTTGTTTGCTTTTTACAGTGCTCAACAAGCCTCGATTGAACATCCTGCTCTCGTAATGCTGTCTTCTCAAGTAGAAAGTCAGAAAATGAAGAGTGATAGATTGTTGTCTGATTTGGAGACAACAATAAGTGCTGTATTCTTGCTAAAGTGCTAATCAATATAGACTGTTCGTTTGGGTTCAAAATTTTAGTGAAGTGGTTAATAGGGATACCCCAACGCAAACGAACAGCAATTGCGAGTAAATTTATGGCATCATTATCTTCCATCAGCTTCAGCCATAGTAAGTCATAGTATTTTCGAATGCTGCCATCAATTAACGGTAATTTACTGAGTTCATCATTACTCGTGCCGGAGTTGGCGAGATCGATTAAATAGCGAAGATATAATGGGTGTCCCTGGACTCGTTCGCAGATTAAGTTTACAGTTTTTGAACTTACGTGATCCCCTGTAAGGGCTCTGTAGCAAAAATCTTTAACAGCATTATCTGTAAGAGAGGGCATAGAAATACATGCTTCACTTCCAAGTCTTTTACCTAATCGAGTTGCAAATTGCTCATAGTTTGGTGCGGAAAGCACGATTACCAACCCAGGAAGTAATGACATAGGTAACAGTCCAACAAACTTATTAAGAGCTTCAGCATCTTGACGTTCAACTTCATCTAATCCGTCAATGAACAGCACTCCTTTCACATTTCTTGAGGAGAACACGTCACTCAGTTTAATTAAAAGTTGTTCTATCTTAGTTATTAATTCTGGATAATCACCATTTTCTATACGTCCAGGTGACCCAGTGATGAAAATCGAAACTTGCATATTTAACCAATTGAAGAACTCTTGTGGTTGGGCTAACTGGGTGGCATTCTTGGGGCTTTTCAAGGGTGTAAAACTGTATGTACCGAAATGTTCTAAAGTAGTGTCTATAGGTTTGTATGTTTCACAAAATGTTGACTTACCTATACCATGTGCGCCATTAATAAATAGGTAGCTGTTGTTTTGCTCAATAGCAAATTTATCAAATTGCTTAATAAATGAATTTCTAGTGGCTAAATCTTGTCGCTTATAACCATCATCATTAGTTTCGACATTAAATCCATATACTTTCAAAAAGTTGCGTATGCTATATATAGAAACAACACCAATTGTTTTTTCTACGGAAACTCTAATAACGCCCACACAAGTGCCGTTACAAACCACTGAAGCTCCAGAAAATCCTTTGTAGTCATCTAAAGATAATGCTTCATCTATGCTGATCTCTATATCAGATCGTAGTTTAGGCCTGTCAAATATCTGAACAATTGTTCCCTCTAAACGGTGCCCCATTGTTAATTTATCAACAGGCCACCCGTAGGAGTAAAATCGGTTCCCCCCAAAAGGCAATATGCCACTAAGTTTGATTGGAGAAATATCACAATCAGTTTCTAATTCTACTAAAGCGATGTCTAACTTTGCGTCATGACCAAGAATATGAGCTTTTATTACTGAGGGGGAGGAGTTAAAATTAAATGCTACACTAATCTCCGAATCACTATCAATTGCATTGGCTACGCAATGCCTCGCAGTTAATATTATTCTCGGTGTTATTAGTGAGCCTGTACCAGATTCATCACCACATTCAATCTTACAAGTCGCCACTTTCATTTCTGTATCTAACATGATTGTTCCTTTGTGATCTCTATCCAACCAGTCGCGTTTTCTTCAACAATGAAAGTTGCGCCCGTAGTTGCTTGGAAATCTCTAATTTCTCTCGATTCCGGGGTCGAATAGTTAAAATAGAGAGTCCTTGTAAAACTCGCTTCCCTATCTACTATTGCTCGAAGAAGTTCAATATCAGGATGATTGTGTTTGCTACCATCCGAGGAAATGAAATACCTTGGGGCATCTATAACACTGAGTAGTTCAGGGCTAGTGTTGTAGTTACTTCCATGGTGAGATATTTTGATTGCATCAAACATCATGACCTCTCCTTGAGACTTCAGTCTGTGGACCTCCATCAAAATATCTTCTGCCAATGCATCTGCAAGCATTAATAATCGAATTCCATCTAGTTCTATAATAGTTGCAATAGAACTAGCATTAGTCGGTGAGTCATCCGGTTTGTATATCTCCTCAAGGCTTTTATTGCACCCGGCAGATATGAGGATTTCTCCTTTTGCCTTCATTTTATTGCTGTGCTCAAAGTTAAGCTCAAAAGCATCGTCAATAGCTTGGTTTGTGCCTACAGGCCCCGTAAAACCATAGCGCCTTAAGTCTTGTTGCCAAGATTTAATTAAACTGTTCAATCGAGCTCTTGACGGTGTAAGTACCCTTACTAAACCATCTTGAAATTGCTTAAGTTGCACGGAGTCGGTACAAATGCTTTGTGTGCCATCCGTTCGATTCCACACATACCCTCCAGCTTTGATCAAAGTTGCTAATGTCGAACCTTGTCTGGCGCTGATCTCATTAAAGCCTGGGAGGGAACTGAACTCTTTCGGATGACCTCGCTTAATAATGGCGTCAATCACTTCAAGGTCTTCAGGTGGTAGAGCAGTTTGATTTACTGAAGTCAAGCTTCGTAGACTGTTGTGCCAAACATCTTCAATAGAAATAATGTTTTTAACATTTGAATCACCGTTTGAGGCCAGAAGGCGAATGATCCCCCCAATGTGATCAGCATCGATATGAGTGATGATAACTAAATTTAAACATGCATTTCTAGCTGCTAACTCTCTGAGATCTTTATGTATGTATGAATTGAAGGTACTGGGGTACCCACCGTCTATAAGGATGTTAGTTCTATTGGTACTTAGAAGAAAGGCATCTCCATTTTGGGCTGGGTACATTTTGATTCGCACGTTAAATCCTTGGGGCCGTTATGATCCTACAACTAAGCCAAGTATAAGCAATTTCTCTCAAAATTACAGGATTTAACAGGATTTGGTACGCAATTTGTATGAAATAAATCATGATGTTATGATTAGTTCAGTTGTATTCACTTACTGATATACCCTCATAGCTAAGGCCCGCTATCCGGGCTTTCCATCGATTGACGTATCAATGGCATTCGAAATGCCCGTTACCAGCAAAAATCGCTCTGTCAAATAAGATATATTCCTGTGAAAGTGCTTACAATTACACTTCCACTTATTGAATACTCGACAATCCCATCGAATCTATTCATTGATAAAGAAAAAGCCGTATCACACAATCCGGGTGAACAAGAATTGGCTGTAGCTGTGATAACTAGCCTCAGTTGATAGCATCAGCTAAAGTGAGTACAGACATGAGTATATAAACAACATTAAAAAATTAAAAACATTAAATATCAATTAAATAACAGAAAAATCACGGCTCAACGTCTAATTAATTTATTGTCTCATGAGGTTTCGCTAAATCTCATGAAGAGCGCAAAAGTATATAAAATCCACGCAATTGCGTGGATTTTTCATTTCACCGAGTCCTAATCATTCTTGTAACATCCTACACTTTTGTGCTTATTGCCTATAGTGAACCACGAGAATAATTAAAGACATAAGTGTTCAGATGACGGATATCTCATTAGCAGTGATATAACGTAAGTTTTTGTATCACTACACATCAGCCCCCTTCACAGCTGATCAAAATTGATCACGCTCCAATATGCTGGCAAGATGAAAATGATAACCAGTAGCACAATAACAACGATAGGCCAGAAAACCCATTGACCAAAAATGAATATCGATGTTTTTTGCTTTTTCTTATTAGTAATGCAAAAATGGCGCATATTGTTTTTGTTATGCAGATACATCAAGCGAAATTCCCATAACTAATTAGGATTATTACAAAAAATCTTCACCAAATTTTTTAACCGCTGTTTGTTGTAATATTTTTGCCATATTTATAGTAACGAATTGGAATAAGTAACGACAACTTAGGGAATAACTCGATATAAACTCACCTTTGTAAGGGGGATGTTAAATATATATTAATTCCTGTGTTCCTGATTTTGCCCGGTAATAGAGAATTATTCTCTGAGAAGCTCATCATGATTGCACCATACAAATATCATGATGATAAGAGGATATTATTCATTGATTTAAACAAAATGACAAAATCCATAGACCCATAGTCTGGGTACTATATAGGAGTGGTATGGGCATCAAACAACACAATGGGAATACCAAAGCAGATCGTCTCGCTGAATTAAAAATCCGTTCGCCCTCAATTCAACTGATAAAATTTGGCGCTATTGGTTTGAATGCAATTATATTTTCCCCCCTGCTGATAGCTGCTGATACAGGAAGTCAATATGGCACCAATATTACTATTAATGATGGTGACAGAATTACAGGAGATACCGCCGATCCATCAGGAAACCTCTATGGTGTAATGACCCCAGCAGGAAACACGCCTGGCAATATCAACCTGGGTAATGATGTCACCGTCAATGTCAACGACGCCTCTGGATATGCAAAAGGAATCATTATTCAGGGCAAAAACAGCTCCCTGACAGCTAACCGACTCACAGTAGATGTTGTTGGTCAAACCTCTGCCATCGGCATTAACTTAATTGGTGACTATACCCATGCTGACTTAGGCACAGGCAGCACCATTAAGAGTAACGATGACGGCATCATTATTGGGCATAGCTCAACACTAACAGCCACTCAATTCACCATTGAAAACTCGAACGGTATAGGCCTAACCATCAATGACTATGGCACCAGTGTCGATCTTGGAAGCGGAAGTAAAATCACGACCGATGGAAGTACAGGTGTTTATATCGGTGGTCTCAACGGCAATAACGCCAATGGTGCTGCGCGTTTTACGGCTACAGACCTGACAATCGATGTTCAGGGCTACAGCGCCATGGGGATAAACGTACAGAAAAACTCTGTTGTCGATCTCGGAACAAACAGTACCATTAAAACCAATGGCGATAATGCTCACGGCCTCTGGAGCTTTGGCCAGGTTAGCGCGAATGCACTCACTGTTGATGTAACTGGAGCCGCGGCCAATGGCGTCGAAGTTCGTGGTGGTACAACCACTATCGGTGCAGATAGCCATATTTCTTCCGCGCAGGGCGGTGGCCTCGTCACCAGTGGTTCAGACGCGATAATCAATTTTACTGGCACGGCAGCGCAACGAAACAGCATCTTTTCCGGCGGTTCTTATGGTGCCTCGGCCCAGACGGCAACGGCTGTTGTCAACATGCAAAATACCGATATTACAGTTGATCGTAATGGCAGTCTGGCGCTGGGTTTGTGGGCGCTCAGCGGCGGTAGAATAACCGGAGACAGTTTGGCTATCACCGGCGCGGCAGGAGCCAGGGGAATTTATGCCATGACCAACAGCCAGATCGACCTCACGAGCGATCTGGTCATTGATATGAGTACACCCGACCAGATGGCCATCGCAACGCAACATGACGATGGTTATGCCGCCAGCCGCATCAACGCCTCGGGTCGTATGCTTATCAACGGTAGCGTTCTTTCCAAAGGTGGGCTAATCAATCTGGATATGCACCCTGGGTCGGTTTGGACAGGTTCCTCCCTCAGCGATAATGTCAATGGCGGAAAACTGGACGTTGCAATGAATAACAGCGTCTGGAACGTAACAAGTAATTCTAATCTCGACACGCTGGCGCTGAGCCATTCAACTGTCGATTTTGCCAGCCACGGGTCAACTGCCGGCACATTTGCCACATTAAACGTAGAGAACCTGAGCGGTAACAGTACCTTTATTATGCGTGCTGATGTTGTTGGCGAGGGTAATGGCGTTAATAATAAAGGGGATTTATTGAATATCAGCGGGAGTAGTGCTGGTAATCACGTATTGGCTATCCGCAACCAGGGCAGCGAGGCCACAACGGGAAATGAAGTTCTGACAGTGGTAAAAACCACTGACGGCGCGGCCTCGTTCAGCGCGTCTTCTCAGGTTGAGTTGGGGGGATATCTGTACGATGTGCGTAAAAATGGCACTAACTGGGAGCTTTACGCTTCCGGGACAGTTCCGGAACCGACTCCTAATCCTGAACCCACACCAGCTCCCGCTCAGCCTCCCATAGTCAACCCCGATCCTACGCCTGAACCCGCTCCCACGCCTAAACCCACCACGACCGCAGATGCTGGCGGCAATTATCTCAATGTCGGTTACTTATTGAACTATGTTGAAAACCGTACGCTGATGCAACGGATGGGTGACCTGCGAAATCAGAGTAAAGACGGTAATATCTGGTTGCGCAGTTATGGGGGAAGCCTGGACTCCTTTGCCAGTGGCAAACTGAGCGGCTTTGACATGGGTTACAGCGGTATCCAGTTTGGTGGGGATAAACGTCTCTCTGATGTAATGCCGTTGTATGTCGGTCTGTATATTGGCTCAACACATGCATCGCCGGACTATAGCGGAGGCGACGGTACCGCACGTTCAGACTACATGGGAATGTACGCCAGTTACATGGCACAAAACGGTTTTTACAGCGATCTCGTTATAAAAGCATCGCGCCAGAAAAATAGTTTCCACGTACTGGACAGTCAGAACAACGGCGTTAACGCCAACGGCACTGCGAATGGAATGAGCATCTCCCTGGAAGCCGGGCAGAGGTTCAACCTGTCCCCTACTGGTTATGGGTTCTATATAGAGCCGCAAACCCAGCTTACATACAGCCACCAGAATGAGATGACTATGAAGGCGAGTAATGGCCTCAATATACATCTGAATCACTACGAATCGCTGCTGGGGCGTGCCAGCATGATACTGGGGTATGACATCACCGCAGGCAACAGCCAGCTGAATGTCTATGTGAAGACTGGCGCTATCCGCGAGTTTTCAGGGGATACCGAATATCTGTTGAACAACTCCCGGGAGAAGTACAGTTTCAAAGGTAATGGCTGGAATAACGGCGTGGGAGTCAGTGCACAGTATAACAAACAGCACACATTCTATCTCGAAGCGGATTACACGCAGGGTAACCTCTTTGATCAGAAGCAAGTCAACGGAGGATATCGCTTCAGCTTTTAAGTGCGGGATAGACAAGCCCTTAAACGATGCTGAAAATTGTTAGCGTGCGCCGGAATGAAATACAGATCACTCTGATGTATCAGAAATCGTTTCTGTCTTTCATACCCGGCGCTTAAACTGCCCTGCATCAATGCCATGTTGCTTCATTTTCCGCCACAGCGTAGTGCGGCCGATCCCAAGTAAAGCCGACATTTCCTGAATGCGACCGCCTGTGACCTGGGCTGCGTTAATAATTGCCTCTTTTTCAACTTCCGCAAATGACAGACTGGTGGAAAGGCGGGTGGCGCTGACATCATCTGTCGCCTGCTCGGTAAACAGATGTTCCGGCAAATCACTGACGCGAATGCGCCCGTTATCACTACTCAGAGCAAGATTCTCGATGACGCTGTAAAGTTCAAAATCGTTGCCTGGCCATGCACAAGAAACCAGGCGAGCGAGGGCATCGTCATCAATTTTCAGCCGCGTAGAGAAGCGTTTTTCAAGACTGCGTAATTTGTTATTCACCAGCGCCGGAATGCTGCCACGCCGCATACGCAGAGGCGGGATGGTAATTTCAAATGCATGCAGCGCGTAATACAGCTGGCGACTAAAACGATTTTGTTCCACCAGCATTGCGAGGTCCGCGGTCGTTGTTGCAATCACTTTGACATCAATTGGTATTAAACGCCGCGCATCCAGTCGCGTGATAACCCCCTGCTTGATAACCTGAAGCAAAGCAGACTGTAACTCCACCGCCAGATATTCAATCTTTTCAAGAAACAGCGTGCCGCCGTGTGCCAGTTCCAGCCGACTCAGACGGCCATTTTCATTGTCCGTGCGATCGCCACCAATAAATTCTTCCGCCAGCGCAGCATCACCATATAACTCACAATTGACGGCGATATAAGGACCTGCAGCACGCTCGCTTTCATTATGAATTGCCTGACTTAGCAGTGCCTTGCCCACGCCCTCTTCTCCACAAAGCAGGACAGGAAAGCTACTGCGCGCCGCCTGGCGACCAAAATGAATCAAGCGGCGGGTTTGCGGATCGTCCTGTGGCATATGAGCGAAGGTATGGCTGACTTTTCCTAATTGACTGGTCATCAACTGCCGCATCTGTTCCACAGGATGGAGCAACAAAATAAAGCTGGTTCCCTGCGTTTCTATTATCGGTTTAAGGGTTATCACCGCATCAATAAACTGGTGCTGGCTTTCAAAGGTTGCTTCTACGTGTTTGAGCGGATGTGCCTGTTTTATTGCTTGTTGCAATACGGCGGGTAACGTTAAGAGTTCAGTGATTGCCCGTCCCTGACTTGCCGTCGCGTCAAGGCGCAAGACCCGCGCCGCCTGGGCATTAATAAATTGCAAATTACCCTGCTCGTCCCAGCTAATCACGCCATCATCCATACTTTCTAACAGGGCATTAAGTTGATTTAAATGACGGTTAGTTTCAGCGAGCAAACTGTCCGTCAGCAGTAAATTTCCGACCTCGCGGGCGATTGCCAACGTCAACGGCAAATCAGCTGCGGTAGTTTGCTCAACCGGACACGCCAGCGCTATTGTTCCCGTCAATCGGCCCTTGCTGTCAAACAACGGCGTTGCACAAAAGGCCCAGTTCCAGAGTGCCTGTTTGAAATGTTGATCGGCCATCGTTTTCACGGCCTGACCAGAGATAGCCGCTAACGATAGCGCACAAGTACCAATAATTCCCTCGGCGCAATACGTGCCGTCATTGAATCCCAGTGCACTTAGCTGCTGCAAGGTTTGCGGATCGCCATTACGGCTGAGAATGCAGGCGGTTTCATCGAGGATAAACAGCGCACACTCTCGCGGTGCCATATATTCCCAGGCATCTTCCAGCGCAGCCTGCCCGAGCGTCAGCATCGCTTTCTTACGCCGATAAATAGAAGCAAATGTCACGCCCTGGGCCTGATGTGGTACGTTCCATGTCTCCCGTTTCATCAGCTTATTGCATCGCTCCCAGGAGGTTGCAATTAAGGGAGATATGCCCCGACCATCGTTGTTAAAAGCGCCACTCATATCCCGCATCCCTTATGACAAAAGGTGTTCCGGCTCGCAATTTTAAGTATTAATACACGTAAAAGTTTCAATATGGAACATTCATTAAAGCATATGTTTCACTATGAAACATAATTTGGGCTAATTTTCTTTTCCCTTGCCTGATGCACAATGGATTCATCGGCAGTCAGTGGTCGCCGTGTCGTTGAACATCATCCATGCCCTACCGTAATTGCTGGAGCAAAATAATGAAAAAATTGATCAATGATGTGCAAGACGTACTGGACGAACAACTGGCAGGACTGGCGAAAGCGCATCCATCGCTGACACTGCATCAGGATCCGGTGTATGTCACCCGAGCTGATGCCCCTGTTGCAGGAAAAGTCGCCCTGCTGTCGGGTGGCGGCAGCGGACACGAGCCGATGCACTGTGGTTATATCGGTCAGGGGATGCTTTCGGGGGCCTGTCCGGGCGAAATTTTCACCTCACCGACGCCCGATAAAATCTTTGAATGCGCCATGCAAGTTGATGGCGGCGAAGGTGTACTGTTGATTATCAAAAATTACACCGGCGATATTCTTAACTTTGAAACAGCGACCGAGTTACTGCACGATAGCGGCGTAAAAGTGACCACTGTGGTCATTGATGACGACGTTGCGGTAAAAGACAGTCTTTATACTGCCGGGCGACGCGGCGTTGCCAACACCGTATTAATTGAAAAACTCGTAGGCGCAGCGGCGGAGCGTGGCGACTCACTGGACGCCTGTGCGGAACTGGGGCGTAAGCTGAATAATCAAGGCCACTCAATAGGTATCGCTCTCGGTGCCTGTACCGTTCCTGCCGCGGGCAAACCTTCTTTTACCCTGGCGGATAATGAGATGGAGTTTGGCGTCGGCATTCATGGTGAGCCGGGTATTGACCGCCGCCCCTTCTCTTCCCTTGATCAAACCGTCGATGAAATGTTCGACACCCTGCTGGTAAATGGCTCATACCATCGCACTTTGCGTTTCTGGGATTATCAACAAGGCAGTTGGCAGGAAGAACAACAAACCAAACAACCGCTCCAGTCTGGCGATCGGGTGATTGCGCTGGTTAACAATCTTGGCGCAACTCCGCTTTCTGAGCTGTACGGCGTCTATAACCGCCTGACCACACGTTGCCAGCAAGCGGGATTGACTATCGAACGTAATTTAATTGGCGCGTACTGCACCTCACTGGATATGACCGGTTTCTCAATCACCTTACTGAAAGTTGATGACGAAACGCTGGCACTCTGGGACGCCCCGGTCCACACCCCGGCCCTTAACTGGGGTAAATAAGGAGAAAGCAATGTCACTGAGCAGAACTCAAATTGTTAACTGGCTCACTCGTTGTGGCGATATTTTCAGCACCGAGAGCGAGTATCTTACCGGACTGGATCGCGAAATTGGCGATGCTGACCACGGGCTAAATATGAACCGAGGCTTTAGCAAAGTGGTGGAAAAACTCCCTGCTATCGCAGATAAAGATATCGGTTTCATTCTCAAGAATACCGGTATGACGCTGCTTTCCAGCGTCGGTGGTGCCAGTGGTCCGCTGTTCGGTACCTTCTTTATCCGCGCCGCACAGGCGACCCAGGCACGGCAAAGCCTGACACTGGAAGAGCTTTATCAGATGTTCCGCGATGGCGCGGACGGCGTAATCAGTCGCGGGAAAGCCGAACCTGGCGATAAAACCATGTGTGATGTGTGGGTGCCGGTGGTGGAATCGTTACGTCAGTCCAGCGAGCAAAATCTCTCTGTTCCGGTGGCGCTCGAAGCTGCCAGTAGCATCGCCGAATCCGCTGCACAAAGTACGATTACGATGCAAGCCCGCAAAGGCCGCGCCAGTTATCTCGGTGAACGCAGTATTGGTCACCAGGATCCCGGCGCGACCTCGGTGATGTTTATGATGCAAATGTTGGCGTTAGCCGCAAAAGAGTAAGGAATTGGTGATGGTAAACCTGGTCATAGTTTCACATAGCAGCCGACTGGGAGAAGGTGTCGGTGAATTAGCCCGTCAGATGTTAATGAGTGATAGTTGTAAAATCGCCATTGCCGCGGGAATTGACGATCCACAAAATCCCATTGGTACCGATGCCGTCAAAGTGATGGAGGCCATCGAATCTGTTGCTGATGCCGACCATGTGCTGGTCATGATGGATATGGGTAGCGCATTATTGAGTGCTGAAACTGCGCTGGAATTGCTGGCTCCCGAGATCGCCGCAAAAGTACGTTTGTGTGCTGCGCCGTTGGTCGAAGGTACACTGGCAGCAACGGTCAGCGCGGCCTCGGGGGCGGATATCGACAAAGTTATCTTTGACGCCATGCATGCGCTGGAAGCCAAACGTGAACAACTGGGTTTACCGTCCTCCGACACTGAAATCTCTGACACATGTCCTGCGTACGATGAAGAAGCCCGTTCTCTGGCGGTGGTCATAAAAAACCGTAACGGCCTGCATGTACGTCCGGCCTCCCGGCTGGTTTATACCTTATCGACATTTAATGCCGATATGTTGCTGGAAAAAAACGGCAAATGCGTCACACCAGAGAGTATTAACCAGATTGCGTTACTACAAGTTCGCTATAACGATACGCTGCGCCTGATTGCGAAAGGGCCAGAAGCTGAAGAGGCACTGATCGCTTTCCGTCAGCTGGCTGAAGATAACTTTGGTGAAACGGAGGAAGTCGCTCCACCTACTCTGCGTCCCGTTCCGCCTGTTTCGGGTAAAGCCTTTTATTATCAACCAGTTTTATGTACGGTACAGGCAAAATCAACCCTGACCGTGGAAGAAGAACAAGATCGATTACGCCAGGCTATTGACTTCACGTTATTAGATCTGATGACGTTAACAGCGAAAGCAGAAGCCAGCGGGCTTGACGATATTGCCGCAATCTTTTCTGGTCACCATACACTGTTAGATGATCCGGAACTGCTGGCGGCGGCAAGCGAACTCCTTCAGCATGAACATTGCACGGCAGAATATGCCTGGCAGCAAGTTCTTAAAGAACTTAGCCAGCAATACCAGCAACTGGATGATGAATATCTACAAGCTCGCTATATTGATGTGGACGATCTTCTGCATCGCACCCTGGTCCACCTGACCCAAACGAAAGAAGAACTCCCGCAGTTTAACTCGCCAACTATTCTACTGGCGGAGAACATTTATCCTTCCACAGTACTGCAACTGGATCCGGCGGTTGTAAAAGGTATCTGCCTTAGCGCCGGAAGTCCGGTATCCCACAGCGCCCTAATCGCCCGTGAACTGGGGATTGGCTGGATTTGCCAGCAGGGTGAGAAACTGTATGCGATACAACCAGAAGAAACGCTAACGCTGGACGTTAAAACGCAACGTTTCAACCGTCAGGGTTAAGCCACCGTTCGGATGGCATCGTTCTGATGTCATCCGGCAATTTACCCAGCACTGATGTTTTTTAACTACCTGTTATATTTTTCACCAATTTATGATGATTTTTCTTCGCTAATCACGAACCCAACGCCGCTGGCTGGCTAATAAACAGACGTTATTTGATCACTCTATTTCGCCGTTATTTATCCCTTTAATTCCCTTTTCTAAAATGCCTGACAGTTCGCAGAATGAGATTTCGATCATGCAGCTAGTGCGATCCTGAACTAAGGTTTTCTGATACTTGAATACCGTTTTATTCGGTTTCGCCAAAGGAGAATGATTGATGAAATCCCCCGCACCTTCTCGCCCGCAAAAAATGGCGTTAATTCCAGCCTGCATCTTTTTGTGTTTCGCTGCGCTATCGGTGCAGGCAGAAGAAACACCGGTAACACCACAGCCGCCTGATATTTTATTAGGGCCGCTGTTTAATGATGTGCAAAACGCCAAACTTTTTCCGGACCAAAAAACCTTTGCCGATGCCGTGCCGAACAGCGATCCGCTGATGATCCTTGCTGATTATCGGATGCAGCAAAACCAGAGCGGATTTGATCTGCGCCATTTCGTTAACGTCAATTTCACCCTGCCGAAAGAGGGCGAGAAATATGTTCCGCCAGAGGGACAGTCACTGCGCGAACATATTGACGGACTTTGGCCGGTATTAACGCGTTCTACCGAAAACACCGAAAAATGGGATTCTCTGTTACCGCTGCCGGAACCTTATGTCGTGCCGGGCGGACGTTTTCGCGAGGTATATTACTGGGACAGTTACTTCACCATGTTAGGACTTGCCGAAAGCGGTCACTGGGATAAAGTCGCGGATATGGTGGCCAATTTTGCTCATGAAATAGACACTTACGGTCATATTCCCAACGGCAACCGCAGTTACTATTTAAGCCGCTCGCAACCGCCCTTCTTTGCCCTGATGGTAGAGTTACTGGCGCAGCATGAAGGCGATGCCGCGTTGAAGCAATACCTGCCGCAAATGCAAAAAGAATATGCTTACTGGATGGACGGTGTTGAAAACCTGCAAGCCGGACAACAGGAAAAACGCGTTGTCAAACTTCAGGATGGTACCCTTCTCAACCGCTACTGGGACGATCGCGATACGCCACGACCAGAGTCATGGGTGGAAGATATTGCCACCGCCAAAAGCAATCCGAATCGACCTGCCACTGAAATTTACCGCGACCTGCGCTCTGCCGCTGCGTCTGGCTGGGATTTCAGCTCGCGCTGGATGGACAACCCGCAGCAGTTAAATACCTTACGCACCACCAGCATCGTACCGGTCGATCTGAACAGCCTGATGTTTAAAATGGAAAAAATCCTCGCCCGCGCCAGCAAAGCTGCCGGAGATAACGCGATGGCAAACCAGTACGAAACGCTGGCAAATGCCCGTCAAAAAGGGATCGAAAAATACCTGTGGAACGATCAACAAGGCTGGTATGCCGATTACGACCTGAAAAGTCATAAAGTGCGCAATCAGTTAACCGCGGCCGCCCTGTTCCCGCTGTACGTCAATGCGGCAGCGAAAGATCGCGCCAACAAAATGGCGACGGCGACGAAAACACATCTGCTGCAACCCGGCGGCCTGAACACCACGTCGGTGAAAAGTGGGCAACAATGGGATGCGCCAAATGGCTGGGCACCGTTACAGTGGGTCGCGACAGAAGGATTACAAAACTACGGGCAAAAAGAGGTGGCGATGGACATTAGCTGGCACTTCCTGACCAATGTTCAGCACACCTATGACCGGGAGAAAAAGCTGGTGGAAAAATATGATGTCAGCACCACCGGAACGGGGGGCGGCGGTGGCGAATATCCATTACAGGATGGCTTTGGCTGGACCAATGGCGTGACGCTGAAAATGCTGGATTTGATCTGCCCGAAAGAGCAACCGTGTGACAATGTTCCGGCGACGCGTCCGACCGTTAAGTCAGCAACGACGCAACCCTCAACCAAAGAGGCACAACCCACACCTTAACCAGCGCTTACTCCGACAACGTCATTCGGCTTCTCCGGATGGCGTTGTCGGCAGATAACACCATAGCTATGGTTTTTTCTACACAGACGGTTTTTCAAGTCCTGGCGGGAAGTATTGCGCAAATGTTTGCCATACGTGGTTGCCGAAGATAGCGTCATTTCTACGGGTAAGTGTTTCACTTTCATCACCCGGCGATTTACGCCGACGTTGGCTATATAAAGCATCAATTGCTACCTGAATATTGTTACGGTGTTCACTCATCAACGTTTTTTTGCTTTCTGGAGTTAAATTAATAATCACATAATCCAGACACTCCAGAGAATTTAGCAACCAAAAAAAGAATTCAGACCATTCCTCTTCGCGTAACTGAAGCATTGCCGAACGGGTATTTTGGCTTAATCTGCCAGAAGGATTGATCAATTCTAAATGTTCAATAAGCGCAGCCAAAACCGCCTCACTATCCGCCCCATTTTTAACGCCTGACTGGCTACTGTCTAAAATATTTATTTTCTGAATCACACCAAAAACAACGAAACAATAATTAAAAAAGGATTCTGTTGTTGTTACCGGGAACCGACTTTATCGGATATCGAAGTGCTATATTGATTTTTTTCACCCGTAAAGCAGGTGTCGAGTATACGTTCTGATGTGAAAGCGGATAGCGGCATCTGTATCGCTATCCGCCTTATGAAAATCTTATTCTCTTCGCAGGAGGCGGAATATGCCCAGAACGAGAATAGCTCCCACCACCGCCACCAGGAAGCTGTGCAGATTAAAACCACTGATGGAGCCGCCAATGCCAAACATGGTCGCCAGCCAGCCGCCGACCACCGCACCGACTATCCCGAGAATACAGGTCAGGAAAAATCCACCACCATCACGCCCCGGCATGATTAGCTTGGCGATAATGCCGGCTATCAGGCCAAAAATAATCCAGGCAATAATTCCCATGTTCAGGCCCTCGTTTCGATGAATCGGACGCAAGAAATGCTTACATCAACGCTCTAAGTATAGGCAAGGGCGGGATCGATGCTGGGCGTATGTCGGCTGATTTAAGAACAACATGTAAAAAATATTCACGCATTTGTATTAAGTTTTGTTAACTGTGACCGATAAACCAAAGACAGTTTGTCAGTCAGGAGTTTTTCCGCGTGAGTCATTACCATGAGCAGTTCCTGAAACAAAATCCGTTAGCCGTCCTGGGCGTGTTACGCGATTTGCACAAAGCCGCAATTCCTTTGCGTCTCAGTTGGAATGGCGGGCAGCTGATCAGCAAATTACTGGCAATAACCCCGGATAAACTGGTGCTGGATTTCGGCAGTCAAGCCGAAGACAACATCGCCGTGCTAAAGGCACAGCACATTACCATTACCGCCGAAACTCAGGGTGCGAAAGTCGAGTTTACTGTTGAACAACTACAGCAGAGTGAATACTTGCAGCTTCCGGCATTTATCACCGTACCGCCTCCCACCTTATGGTTTGTACAACGACGCCGATATTTCCGCATCTCCGCCCCACTCCATCCGCCTTATTTTTGCCAGACCAAACTGGCGGATAACAGTACGTTACGTTTCCGCCTGTATGATTTGTCGTTAGGCGGCATGGGCGCATTACTGGAAACAGCAAAGCCTGCCGAATTACAAGAAGGCATGCGCTTCGCTCAGATTGAAGTCAACATGGGGCAATGGGGTGTTTTTCACTTTGACGCCCAGTTAATCTCCATCAGCGAGCGCAAAGTGATTGATGGCAAGAATGAAACCATCACCACTCCCCGTCTGAGCTTCCGTTTTCTTAACGTCAGCCCGACGGTGGAGCGGCAATTACAGCGGATTATTTTCTCTCTCGAGCGAGAAGCCCGGGAAAAAGCGGACAAAGTGCGCGACTGATTTACATCGCGTCCAGTGCCTGCTCAAGTTTGTAGATATAGCGCGGAGCCTGCGGCGCAGGGTGATTTCGCGCTACGTGTTCGAGGAACTCGTCAGCATCCAAATCGTTGATTTTGCTGATCGCCTTTTTCCGATCTGACGAGAAAGTCCGTAGCAGCGCACCTGCCCCGTTAGCGTATGACACCACCAGCGCATATTGCAGTACCTTCGGATCTTCAATGCCTGCCAGCGGGCCGGTTTCCAGAATATTCAGGTAAGCCGCCCCCATTGAAATATTACGCTCTGGATTTTTCAGCTCGCTGGTCGTCGGCTCACCACTCCAGCCCATACGGCGATAAACATCACGTCCGGAGGTTGAAGCTTTTAACTGCATCAAACCAATGGCATTCGATTTACTCACCGCGTTCGGATTACCACCCGATTCGATAGCGATAATCGCCGTGATCAATTGTGGATCGACGCCCCAGGCTGCACCGGCTTTCTGGCTTATTGGCATCCACTGCATCGCACGTTGCACCGGAACTTTCGCGTTCCACGGCGGGTTCGTATAGTCATGCTTTGATGAACAACCCGCTAATAACACAATCAAAAAGGCAAACCATCTCAATTTCACTTCTTCTATCCTTATAGCCTGGAATCGCCGTTGAGGTGACAACGGCACACCTAAGCGGCATGATATACATTTCGTTTCTGTTGTCAGCAAGGAATTGCCATGTCTCTGTTTCACTTAATTGCCCCATCGGGTTACTGCATTAAACAGCACGCCGCGCTGCGTGGTATCCAGCGCCTTACCGACGCGGGGCATCAAGTCAATAACGTCGAGGTTATTGCCCGTCGTTGTGAGCGTTTTGCGGGTACGGAAACAGAGCGTCTGGAAGATCTCAATTCCCTTGCCAGACTGACTACCCCCAACACCATCGTGCTGGCTGTACGCGGCGGTTACGGTGCCAGTCGTTTACTGGCAGATATTGACTGGCAGGCACTGGTGGCTCGCCAACAACATGACCCGTTGCTCATTTGCGGACATAGCGATTTTACCGCCATTCAGTGCGGTCTTCTGGCGCATGGCAATGTCATCACCTTTAGCGGCCCCATGCTGGTAGCAAACTTTGGCGCGGATGAACTGAACGCCTTTACCGAGCACCATTTCTGGCTGGCGTTACGCAATGAAACCTTCACCATTGAATGGCAAGGGGAAGGCCCGACATGTCGGGCCGAAGGCACGTTGTGGGGAGGCAATCTTGCGATGCTGATTTCACTGATCGGTACACCGTGGATGCCAAAAATTGAGAACGGTATTCTGGTGCTGGAAGATATTAACGAGCACCCTTTCCGGGTCGAACGTATGCTGTTGCAGCTCTATCATGCGGGAATTTTGCCACGTCAGAAGGCGATTATTCTCGGTAGCTTTAGCGGCAGCACGCCCAATGATTATGACGCAGGTTACAACCTGGAGTCAGTGTACGCGTTTTTGCGTTCCCGCCTGTCGATTCCACTCATTACCGGCCTCGATTTTGGTCATGAACAACGCACGGTTACGCTGCCGTTGGGCGCACATGCCATTCTGAATAACACCCGGGAAGGCACTCAGTTGACGATTAGCGGTCATCCTGTTCTTAAAATGTAAAAAAATCACGCTTCAGGGCTAAGTAAAACGCTGTCTCTGCCGCTAATATGGTAGGGTTTATATAAGAGACAGCGTAATCAGGAGTAACCGACCGTTGGATGCCACAACAATAATTAGCCTTTTCATCTTAGGATCCATCCTTGTCACCAGCAGTATATTACTTAGTTCATTTTCTTCCCGTCTTGGCATTCCTATTCTGGTTATTTTTCTGGCGATCGGCATGCTGGCAGGAGTCGATGGCGTCGGCGGTATCCCGTTTGATAATTACCCCTTCGCCTACATGGTAAGTAACCTGGCACTGGCGATTATTTTGCTCGACGGCGGGATGCGCACTCAGGCCAGTTCCTTTCGTGTGGCGTTAGGACCGGCACTGTCGCTGGCGACGCTGGGCGTGCTTATCACCTCTGGTTTAACCGGCATGATGGCGGCGTGGCTGTTTAATCTTGATTTGATTGAAGGCTTATTAATCGGCGCTATCGTCGGCTCTACCGATGCTGCAGCGGTCTTTTCTCTGCTGGGTGGTAAGGGGCTTAACGAACGTGTTGGCTCGACGCTGGAAATTGAATCCGGCAGTAATGATCCAATGGCGGTCTTTCTGACGATTACCCTGATTGCGATGATCCAGCATCATGAGAGCAATATTAGCTGGATGTTCATTGTCGATATTCTGCAACAATTTGGTCTGGGCATTGTAATAGGTCTTGGCGGCGGTTATTTACTACTGCAAATGATCAACCGCATCGCCCTGCCCGCCGGATTATATCCATTGCTGGCATTAAGTGGCGGTATTCTGATTTTCTCATTAACTACTGCGCTGGAAGGTAGCGGTATTCTGGCGGTGTATCTGTGCGGTTTTCTGCTGGGTAATCGCCCTATTCGCAACCGCTACGGCATCCTGCAAAATTTCGACGGCCTCGCCTGGCTGGCGCAAATCGCCATGTTCCTGGTGCTGGGGCTGTTGGTTAACCCAAGCGATCTGCTGCCTATTGCCATTCCGGCGCTCATTTTGTCCGCATGGATGATATTCTTCGCCCGTCCCCTTTCGGTATTTGCTGGATTGCTCCCCTTCCGCGGTTTCAATCTGCGTGAGCGCGTGTTTATCAGCTGGGTAGGATTACGCGGCGCGGTGCCAATCATCCTGGCCGTGTTCCCGATGATGGCGGGGCTGGAGAATGCACGTCTGTTCTTTAATGTCGCCTTCTTTGTGGTTCTGGTTTCACTGCTCTTGCAGGGAACATCACTCTCGTGGGCGGCTAAAAAAGCCAAAGTGGTGGTTCCGCCAGTGGGACGTCCGGTGTCACGCGTTGGCCTGGATATTCATCCGGAAAATCCGTGGGAGCAGTTTGTTTATCAATTGAGTGCCGATAAATGGTGCGTGGGCGCGGCACTGCGCGATTTGCATATGCCAAAAGAGACGCGTATTGCGGCACTGTTTCGTGATAACCAGTTGCTTCATCCTACCGGCAGCACCCGACTGCGCGAAGGCGATGTGTTGTGTGTAATTGGTCGGGAACGCGATCTTCCGGCGCTCGGTAAACTGTTCAGCCAGTCGCCGCCGGTCGCGCTGGATCAACGCTTCTTTGGTGACTTCATTCTCGAAGCCAGCGCCAAATATGCTGATGTTGCGCTGATATATGGCCTGGAAGACGGGCGAGAATATCGTGATAAGCAGCAAACGCTGGGTGAAATTGTCCAGCAGTTGTTAGGCGCGGCACCGGTTGTCGGTGACCAGGTAGAGTTTGCCGGGATGATCTGGACGGTGGCCGAGAAAGAAGATAATGAAGTGTTGAAGATTGGCGTACGGGTGGCTGAAGAGGAAGCTGAATCTTAAATTTAATGAAGCATCTATCGCCGGTTGCGATGCTTTGCTGAACGCAGCCTGAGCCTGCAATTGTTTGTCGTCCATAATTTAACCTTCATTTGATGTTGAATTGAA
>OGJZ01000580.1_pt1 | contig 41783 bp, 30 predicted proteins | sample 1572321 | NCBI WGS metagenome assembly OGJZ01 (sample SAMEA2582086, study PRJEB24529) | metagenome | biome: Human gut stool | place: China | collected 2011 | reverse complement strand
CGGAAATCGCCGAAGAGTGCAAGCAGGAGTGCTATGACCTGTTCGTGCTGGCGGCGCAGCAGGAGAAAGAGTGGGCGGACTACCTGTTCCGCGACGGCTCGATGATCGGCCTGAATAAAGATATTCTCTGCCAGTACGTCGAGTACATCACCAATATCCGCATGCAGGCGGTGGGCCTCGATCTGCCGTTCCAGACCCGTTCCAACCCGATCCCATGGATCAACACCTGGCTGGTCTCCGACAACGTTCAGGTGGCGCCGCAGGAAGTGGAAGTCAGTTCTTATCTCGTCGGCCAGATCGATTCTGAAGTCGATGCCGACGATCTGAGTAACTTCCAGCTGTAATGAAGCGGATCTTCCTGAAAATCTCTGACACTCGCCTTGAGTGTCAGGATGAACACCCTTCCCTGCTGGCGGCGCTGGAGTCGCATAATATCGACGTCGAATATCAGTGCCGCGAAGGCTACTGCGGCTCCTGCCGCACCCGCCTGGTCTCCGGCCAGGTTGACTGGCTGACCGAGCCGCTGGCCTTTATCCAGCCGGGAGAAATTTTGCCCTGCTGCTGCCGGGCGAAAGGCGATATTGAGATCGAGATGTAGTCTTGTCAGGTGGCGCTACGCTTACCTGACCTACTGTTCCAGGACCGGCCGTTTACGCACTGCCGCCCTGGGCTGCTGAAACTGCCGGTGTTGACGGCCTCAAAATCGCTGAGACGTTCCCGGAAGGCCGGGGCAGCCCGCATGGATGCGGGCTGAGGGCCGTGTTTTGCACGGACGCTGCCTCGGCCCGACCCGAAGCCTGCAGGGATAAGTCGAAGGCACCACGCAGTGGCGATGTTGCTGGCCGGAGCCCGGGGGTACAGGGGGCGGCGGCGACTGGCCGCCCCCTGTGCGCTCCCTGCGCCATGCCAGGCATAACGCAGACGATTAACCGGGAGCGCAATGTGCGCTGAAACCACATGCGACAAACGCTTTACCCGGATTAATAGAGTTGCATACCAATAACATTATATCCGGCACCCCGCAGGCGCATATACCCCAGGCCCGGCAAGCGTAGCGCCGCCGGGCAGGACACCTCCGGCGCCATACCCGCCTTTGTGCCGGATGGCGGCTTCGCCTTATCCGGCCTACGGGATCCTCCCGTAAGTCCCTATACACCAGGCCCGGCAAGCGCAGCGCCGCCGGGCAGGACACCGCAGATACCGTAGCCATTTTTGTGCCGGATGGCGGCACAAATGCCTTATCCGGCCTACGGGATCCTCCCGCAGGCCTATACTGCGCCGCCGAGTAACAAACGCCAGGCAGCCTATCTCACGCCTTCTGCTTGGCCTCGGACTCCTGGCTGCTGTTCAGCGCCAGCGAAACCGCCAGCGTCTGGGCCAGACACAGGGAAGCAACCTGCGAACGGAAGCCATCCACCTGCGCTTCACGCACCACAAAGCAGACATCGCTGAAAGCCGCCAGCGGGCTGACCTGGCTGTCGGTAATGGCGATCTGCCGCGCTTTGCGCTGCGCGCCCAGCTCCACCAGCTCGACCACTTCCCGGGCGTACGGCGAGAAGCTCACCGCCACTACCACGTCTTTCGGACCGACCAGGCTCAGCTGCTCGGTGAACATGCCGCCGAGGCCGTCGATCAGAAAGGCTTTGCGATCGAGGTGACGCAGCGCATAGGTCAGATAGGAGGCGACGCTAAACGACCGGCGCAGACCAATGACGTAAATATTTTCCGCCTCGCCCAGCAGGGCCACCGCGCGCTCCAGATCATCGCTGGAGGTCTGCATCGCCAACTGCTGCAACGCCTGGTTGTTCACCATCGTGAACATATTGAGGATTTCCGTCGGCGTTTCCGGCGGGCTGGACTCATCGCTGGTGGTCTGGCGGAACAGACGGGCGCGCTCGGTATAGTTGGCGGTCTCTTCCATCAAATGTTGCTTGAACATCTGTTTCATTTCGTTAAAGCCGCTGAAGCCGAAGGCGTTGGCAAAACGAATCAACGTGGAAGGGGGAACATCCGCCTGTTGCGCAATGGAGGCCACGGTATCGAAAGCCACGCTATTGCTGTTATCAAGGATATAGCGGGCGACCTGTTTCAGGCGTTTGCTTAACGTATCGTAGCGACGCCTGATTTCATCCTGCAGGATGGTCAGCTGTGTTGGGTTATTGGCCATAGAGTGCGCTCTGAGAAAATGGAAGGAATATGGCTTCCAGTGTACCAAATGAAGCGAATTTTTCATTTATTGCGACGAAATACGCGATTCATTTCACGAAGAAACAGAAAAACGCCCGCTCCGCAAGGTGACGGAGACGGGCGTCGGGGGATCAGCGGCGGGCTTCGCGCCAGTAGCCAATGAGCGTCAGGTAGTTGCGTTTCACTTCCTCTATCAGGGCCTCATCGCTGAGCTCACCCTGCATCCAGCGCCGCGACGGCTGGCCAAAGATGGTGCGCCCGACGGCGAAACCTTTGATCATCGGGTGTGCGGCCGCCTCGGCGAAACCGGCGCGCAGTTTGTCGGAAGGGGCGTCAAGCCCGAGGATCAGGATCCCGCGGCTCCACGGATCTTCGCGCTCGATAAGGGCGGTGATCTGCTGCCAGCTGGCGCTGGAGAGCGGCGGCAGCTTCCACCAGTCCGGCTTGATCCCCAGCTGATAGAAGTGTTCCAGCATAGTGTGGTAATGGCGCTCGTCTTTGTCCGGGCCATTTTCCGGCAGGATCACCTCCAGCAGCAGTTCATGGCCTGACTTGTTACAGGCCTGCCAGACCTCGAGCAGCAGGGCGTCCTGCTCTGCACGCAGCGCCGCCGGGTCGTCCGGGTGATAGAAGACCAGGCATTTGACGACATGCTCCAGCGGCCAGTCGATCAGCTGCGAGCCGATGTTGCCATGCTCCAGACGCAGCGGTCGCGAGCTGGGCAGTTCGATAGGGCGGCCGATCCACCAGCCCTTGCCGGTAATGGCGTTGAGCGCACGCTGGCCGTAGGTGCCGTCGGCCAGAATGCCGCTGCGCTGATCGAGACCTGCCTCCTGCGCCGCCGCTTCGGCCGCGGCCAACAACAGCAGCTTGAGCTGCGGAATGCAGGCTTCGTCGCGCCCGGTCTCCCGCGCCAGATCGGCCAGCTGTTTACGATGGTCAAAGGCGAAAATGCACAGCTCCGGCCACTGCTGACGGCGGCTGGTGACCCGGTGCAGGTGGTTGAGGCGCTCGTCGACGTCCGGGCGCGGCACCGATTCGGCGCGCTGCAGGTAGTCGTCGAGTTCGACTTTGGTCGGCATCGCCGGCGCGCAGCCGTGGCGGGAGACCACCAGCGCCCCGCAGGCGTTGGCGTAACGGCAAGCCTGCTCCCAGCCTTCGTCGTTGAGCCAGCCGCGCAGCAGACCCGACATAAAGGCATCCCCGGCGCCCAGCACGTTGAGAACCTCCACGCGCACGCCCTGCTGTAGCGGCACCTGGTCCCAGCTGTCCGGGATGTCGCCTTCCAGCACCACGCAGCCCATCGGCCCGCGCTTGCAGACGAGAGTGGCTTTGGTGGCATTGCGCACATTTTTCAGCGCGGTCAGGGTATCGGTGCTGCCCCCGGCAATATGAAACTCTTCTTCGGTTCCCACCACCAAATCGAACAGATGCAGCACTTCCTGCAGCTGGCTGGTGACCGGTCCGGACTCAATGAAACGGGTTTCGCCATCGCCGAGCGAGGTGAGCCCCCACAGCACCGGACGGTAATCGATATCCAGCGCGGTACGCAGGCCGTGACGGCGGGCGTACTCCAGCGCCTTCAGCACCGCGGCGCGGGTGTTGGCGTGCGACAGGTGGGTGCCAGTCACCGCCAGCGCCCGCGAGGAGGCAATATACTCCTCGCTAATGTCGTCAGGCGTTAAGGCCATATCGGCGCAGTTATCGCGGTAGAAAATCAGGGGGAAGGTCTCCTGATCCTTAATCCCCAGCATCACCAGCGCGGTCAGGCGAGATTTGTCGGTAATCAGATACTCGGTATCCACCCCGGCGCGGTTGAGCGTTTCGCGCAGGAAACGGCCGTTGTGTTCATCGCCAACGCGCGCCAGCATGGCCGATTTCAGCCCCTGAATCGCGGTGCCAAAGGCCACGTTGCCGGAGGAGCCGCCCAGATATTTCGCGAAACTGGCAACGTCTTCTAGCCGCGAACCAATCTGCTGGGCATAGAGGTCGACGGCCACCCGACCTATACAGATGACGTCGAGCCGCTTTACTGCTGCATTCATAGCTAGGATTTCCTTTTTGGTGTCTGCTGCCTGGAAGGGTCGGGATCCCGACGTCGACTCCGTGAACAGCCTGAGGGTTATTGGTTACCCTTAGTTTGAGAAATAAATATTTCATTTGCAAACTCGTTCGAAATTAAAAAACCAAAAGTGTGAGGGATCTACCACTCTGCCGCACTGAGCCTCGCGCGAGCGCGGATCGCCCCCTCTGTCGACCCGGGGGAAAATGAAACGCCAAATAGCATCCATTTACCTATGATTTTTAAGGGGATATTGTCGTCTGGTGCGGCAAAAAAGGGCCCGAAAACGTGTCTGGAATGTAAGTGAAACGTATGAAATGGGTAGAGAGTTTGATCCTTCTCGCAAAATGAAATATTTCTTCTGTATTTGTATTTAATGAAAAAAATGTTTGCCTATAATCCACAGGTATTCCAGTGACGTGAACGACGGCCCCGGCGGCATCGGCGCGACGCCACACACAAATACTGAACAATAAGGATTGTGCATCATGGGCAAACTGAGACTGACAACGGCGCAGGCGCTGGTGAAGTTCCTCGATAACCAGTACCTGGAAGTGGATGGCGTAGAGCTGAAGTTCGTGAAAGGCATTTTCGCGATTTTCGGCCATGGCAACGTCCTGGGGCTGGGGCAGGCGCTGGAGCAGGACAGCGGCGATATGCGCGTCTATCAGGGGCGCAACGAGCAGGGGATGGCCCACGCGGCCACCGGTTTTGCCCGCCAGGCCCTGCGCCGGCAGATTATCGCCTGCACCTCCTCCATCGGTCCGGGAGCGGCCAACATGATCACCGCCGCCGGCACCGCCAGCGCCAACCGCATCCCACTGCTGCTGCTGCCGGGCGATGTCTTCGCCACCCGCCAGCCGGATCCGGTGCTCCAGCAGATTGAACAGAGCTACGATCTCAGCATCAGCACCAATGACGCCTTCCGCGCAGTCAGCAAATACTGGGACCGCATTACCCGCCCGGAACAGCTGATGAGCGCCTGCATCAACGCCATGCGCGTCCTGACCGACCCGGCGGAAACCGGCGCGGTAACGCTGTGCCTGCCGCAGGACGTGCAGGGCGAAGCCTGGGATTACCCGGAATCCTTCTTTGCGCGCCGCGTGCACCGTCTCGACCGCCGCCCGGCCAGCGCCGCGCAGCTGGCGGACGCCGTGGCGGCCATCAAAGCCAGCCGTAAACCGCTGATCGTCTGCGGCGGCGGGGTGAAATACTCCGGCGCGGGCGAAGCGCTGTCCCGTTTCGCCGAGCGCTACGGGGTGCCTTTCGCCGAAACCCAGGCCGGGAAGGGGACGGTGGTCTCGTCTCACCCCCTGAACGTCGGCGGCGTCGGCGAAACGGGCTGCCTGGCGGCGAACCTGCTGGCAAAAGAGGCCGACCTGGTGATCGGCGTCGGCACCCGCTTCAGCGATTTTACCACCGCCTCGAAATGGATTTTCCAGCACCCGGAGGTGCGTTTCCTGAATATTAACGTCAGCAACTTCGACGCCTGGAAGCTGGACGGCATTGCCATGCTGGCGGACGCCCGGGAAGCGATGACCGCTCTCGACGCGGCGCTGGCGGACAGCGGCTGGCAGGCCGGCTGGGGCGCGCAGATCGAGAGCGTGCAGAGCCGTCAGTTAAAAGAGACCCAGCGCGTCTACCAGGCGGTGTGGCAGGAGAAATCCTTTGTGCCGGAGATCGACGATCATCTCGATCGTGAATCGGTGTATCGCGAGTTCCGCCAGATCACCGACTCCACCCTGACCCAGAGCAGCGTTCTTGGGGTACTGAATGAAACGCTGCCAGCCGAGGCGGTGATCGTCGCGGCGGCGGGCAGCCTGCCCGGCGATCTGCAGCGCGTCTGGCGCAACCGTGCGGAAAACACCTACCACGTGGAGTACGGCTACTCCTGCATGGGATATGAAGTCAACGCCGCGCTGGGCGTGAAGCTGGCGCAGCCGCAGAGCGAAGTCTACTCCCTGGTCGGCGATGGCTCCTTCATGATGCTGCACTCTGAGCTGGTCACCTCCCTGCAGGAGCGGGCGAAGATCAACGTCGTGCTATTCGACAACATGGCCAACGGCTGCATCAACAACCTGCAGATGGAGCACGGGATGGACAGCTTCGGCACCGAGTTCCGCTACCGTCAGCCGGAAACCGGCCAGCTGCAGGGCGGCCTGGTGCCGGTGGACTTCGCCACCATCGCCGCTGGCTACGGCTGCAAAACCTGGCGCGTCACTACCCTGGACGAACTGCGCCACGCGCTGGACGCCGCCCGTCGCGAAACGGTCAGCACTCTGATTGATATTAAAGTGCTGCCGAAGACCATGGTGCACAAATACGGCAGCTGGTGGAACGTCGGAGTCGCCCAGACGGCGCTCTCTGAGCGGATCCGCAAGGTGGCGCAAATGATTAATGAAAAGCGCGCCCAGGCGCGTGATTACTAAAACGAACCTCTACCCTGAATCCTACAGACTTACGGAGAAAACCATTATGTCGCTCAAATTAGGTGTCATCGGCGCTGGCGCTATCGGTAAAGAACACATCCGTCGCTGCACCCAGGTTCTGCAGGGCGCCACCGTTGTGGCGGTGTCTGATATCAATGCCGACAACGCCCGCGCGGCGGTCGCGCTGCCGGGCGTGCAGGCGGAAGTCTACGCCGACGGCCACGACGTGATTAACGCCAGCGATGTCGATGCCATCCTGGTCACCTCCTGGGACCCGACCCACGAAGAGTACACCCTGGCCGCCATCGCCGCCGGTAAGCCGGTATTCTGCGAAAAACCGCTGGCGATGACCGCGGAAGGCTGCCGCCGCATCGTCGATGCCGAAATGAAGGCCGGCCGTCGTCTGGTGCAGGTTGGCTTTATGCGCCCGTACGACGAAGGCTATCTGGCGCTGAAAAAAGTGATCGACGATGGCGATATCGGCGCACCGCTGATGCTGCGCTGCGCCCACCGCAACCAGTCGGTCGGCGAGAACTACACCACCGATATGGCGATCACCAACACCCTGATCCACGAGCTGGACGTGCTGCGCTGGCTGCTGAACGATGACTACCGTTCCGTGCAGGTGCGCTTCCCGCGCTCCACCTCGCACACCCATGCGCGCCTGAAAGATCCGCAGATCGTCTCCTTTGAAACCAAAAAAGGCACCCTGATCGACGTCGAAGTGTTCGTGAACTGCCAGTACGGGTATGACATCCAGTGCGAAGTGGTCGGCGAAACCGGGATTGCCCGTCTGCCGGAGCCGTCGGCCGTCCAGATGCGCAAGTCCGCCAGCCTGTCGACCGCCATTCTCACCGACTGGAAAGACCGCTTTATCAAAGCCTACGACGTCGAGCTGCAGGCCTTTATCAACGACGTCAAAGCCGGCCAGCTGCACGGCCCGTCGGCCTGGGACGGCTACGCGGCGTCGGTGGCGGCGGACGCCTGCATTAAAGCGCAGGGAACCAGCGAGCCGGTTGAGGTGACGCTGCCTGAGTGCCCGGCATTCTACAAACGTTAAGCGCGTTTTGCTGACGGAACTTCTTTGCACAGGTAACGACGATGAAAATTGCCTTTGATGTGGATGTCATTAAGGACCTCGGGATCACCCGCATGGTCCATCAGGTAGCGGAGTGGGGCTACAAGTACATTGAACAGTCGCCGCACCCGCAGATTAACCCGTTCTACAAGCACCCGCGCGCCAGCCGGGAGATCATGGCGGAGTACAAGCAGGCGCTGCGCGATACCGGCCTTGAGCTATCGTCGTTTATCTGCGTCTACCGCTGGTCCGGCCCGGACGAACTGCGCCGTCAGGCGGCGGTGAAAAACTGGAAACGGCTGGTGGAAATTGCGGTAGAGATGGGCGTTCAGGTGATCAACACCGAGTTCTCCGGCGATCCGAATCAGCCTGAGATCTGCGATGAAATGTTCTATCGCTCAATGGAAGAGCTGTTGCCGATTTTTGAGCGGGAAGGCATCCGCGTGGAGATCCAGGCGCATCCCTGGGATTTCTGCGAAGAGAACAATGAAACCGTCGATATCGTGAAGTCGTTCCGCAGCGATAACGTGAAGTACGTCTACAGCGTGCCGCACACCTTTTTCTACGACAAAGGCGTCGGCGACGTGGCGAGCATGCTGCGCTATGCCGGGAGCGATCTCTCCCATGTCCTGATTGCGGATACCCGCAACCATACGAAACATTGCCGCTATATCGTTAACCCGCCGGGCGTGGATGCCGTGGTGCACCAGCACGTAGGCGTCGGGGAAGGGGATGTGGATTTCGACGCGCTATTCCGCACCCTGCGCGAAATGAAATTCGCCGAGCAGACCTTCAAGGTCGGCGGGGAGCCGATTGTCGCCACCTCGCTGTTTGGCTACCCGGAAAAAATGAAATACCAGGCAGTGGAAACCCGTGAACTTATTGAACGTGAATTGCTGCGCCGCTAAGGCGCAGCGGCAGGAGCCCTACTATGAACAAAGATAACGTCAAACTGGCTATCGCCCCAATCGGCTGGACTAACGATGATATGCCGGAGCTCGGCAGCGAAAACACCTTCCAGCAGATCGTCAGCGAAATGGCGCTGGCCGGTTTTACCGGTAGCGAAGTCGGCAGCAAATATCCGCGCGACCCGGCGGTCCTCAAGCCGATGCTGGACATCCGCGGCATTCAGATCTGCAACGCCTGGTTCAGCACCTTTTTCGCCAACGGCCAGCGGGAAAAAACCATTGATGAATTCGTCAATCACATGAACTTCCTTCATGCGATGGGCGCGAAAGTGATTGGCTGCTCCGAGCAGAGCGGCAGCATACAGGGGCTGGATAAACCGATCCTCGGCGATGCGAAGCCGTGCTTCAGCGACGAAGAGTGGCAGCGGGTGGCGGAAGGCTACAACACCCTCGGCCGCCTGGCGGCGGAGAAGGGGATGCAGGTCTGTCTGCATCACCACATGGGCACCGGCATTCAGACCACCGCGGAAATCGACAAATTTATGTCGCTGGTGGACGAGCGCGTCTTCCTGCTGTTCGACACCGGCCACGCCTGGTATTCCGAAGGCGGCGAAGCGCCGATGCTGGCGATCCTCAAAAAGTATCTGCCGCGCATCAACCACGTTCACCTGAAAGACGTCCGTCCGCCGGTGATCGACCAGGTGCGCCGCGACGGCCTGTCGTTCCTCGACGGCGTGAAAAAAGGCACCTTCACCGTCCCGGGCGACGGGGTGATCGATTTCCGTCCGGTGTTCAAGCTGCTGGACGACTTTGGCTATAAAGGCTGGATGGTAGTGGAAGCCGAGCAGGATCCTGCTCTGGCCAATCCTTTCGAATACGCCGTCAAAGCGCGCAAATATATTCGCGAAACGGCAGGGATCTAATCGTTGTGACATTTTCAGGCCATACCGGGTATGGCCTGCTTTTTTTCTTTCTCAACCGGACCCAGGGCTTAACCACAGCGCCGGACAGTTCCCTCTCCCTCAGGGAGAGGGCCGGGGTGAGGATGACGATGACGGGTAAAGTGTCACTTCACTTCCGCCAGCGCGGTCTTATCCACATACGGTTTCATCAGCGCGTCGGCTTCCTTCTGCGCCGCCTGCACCGCCGCTTCCGGCGTCACTTTGGCATCGTTAACCACCGCCGCCAGCTGGTTCTCCATCGCCTTACGCACCGCCACGGTCTCCCAGGTGGAGTACCATGGATGGGCGTACTTCAGCTGCTCAAGGGCGATCGCCGCCCGCGGATCCTGCTGCAGATAGGCCTTCATCTCCGGCGTATCGTATGACGCCTTGCGCGGCGAGAAGTAGCCGGTGAAGCGGCTCCACGCGCCGTTCACCTCGGGGCTCACCAGATAGGTCAGGAACTGATACGCCGCTTTCTTCTGCGCCTCGTTGATGCCTTTAAAGCTCACCAGGCTGGCGCCGCCGATCGGCACCGCACGCTGCTCTTTGGCCGGCAGCATCGCTACCCCAAGCTCAAAATCTTTGCTGTTCTCGCGCATAAAGCCCAGCGCGCCGGTGCTGAGCATCGCCATCCCGAGCTTGCCGGAGAAGAACGCGGCGCTGATCTGCTTCGAGTTCAAGACCCCGGACGGCATCACCTTGTCCTTGTAGATCAGATCCTGCCAGAAGCGCAGAGCGCCGATGGCGGTCGGCGAGTTGTAATAGACCTCGCCCGGATAGTCTTCGTTAAAGTATTTCCCGCCGTTGGCGCGCACCAGCGCCGAGAAGATCCAGCCGCCGTAGTCGTCGTTGGTCGACGGCAGCATGATCCCCCACTGGCCTTTGCTCTCGTCGGTCAGCTTTTTGGCATCGGCCAGCAGCTCGGCCCAGGTCTGCGGCGGTTGTTTGATCCCGGCCCGATCGAACATCGTCTTGTTGTAGTAGAGGATCGGCGTCGAGTTATGGAACGGGATCGCATAGGTGGTGCCCATCACCTGGGCGTTCTTATGCATCGCGGGCCAGAATTCCTTGTGCAGAAAATCGCCAGCCTTTTGATCGCCATATTTAAACAGCTCGTCCATCGGCAGGATCTCATCCTTCAGCGCCAGATCGGTGGTGAAGTTAGCGGACATGATCACCAGCGCCGGCGGCTGGCCGGCCTTCTGCGCCGATTGGGCTTTGATCTTGGTGGTGTCGTAGTTGCCGGTGAAGATGCCGCGCACTTCGACATCCTGCTGCGAGTCGTTGAATTGCTTAATGACGCGGGTCATCTCCATGGTCAGCTTGCCGTCCACCGGCGCCGGGAACATGAAGTCTATTTTCTCTTTTGCCAGCGCCGCGCCGCTCAGGGCAAGGCTGAGGCCAACCGCGACTAGCGTAAAAGGTTTAAACATGATTACACTCCATCAACAAATTATGCTGGGTCTCAGCATGAAAAAGATGCACATCGGCAGGTGAGAAGCCGACCAGTAGCGACTCGCCTTTCTCCGGCACCGTGCCGCGGTGGCGGCGGCTAAAGCGCAGGGTGCCGATCGGGGTGCTGACGTGGAGCAGGTAATCGGCCCCCATCAGTTCTCGTTGCAGAACGGTGGCCGGCAGGCGCAGATGGCCCTCCTCCACGCGGTCGGTAATATGTTCCGGGCGAACGCCCAGCCAGACACGGGTCTGATCCCGGTGGCGCGGCGGCAGCGGATGGCGCTGTTCTCCCAACAGTACTTCACCGTTGGCGCAGGGCAGCGACAGCAGGTTCATCGCCGGCGAACCGATAAACCCGGCGACGAACAGGTTGGCCGGGTTGGCGTACAGATACTCCGGGCACCCGACCTGCTGCACGTGGCCGCCGTTCATCACCACGATGCGGTCGGCCATCGACATCGCCTCGGTCTGATCGTGGGTCACATAGATGGTGCTGGTTTTCAGCTGCTGGTGGAGGGCCATAATGCTGTCGCGCACTTCGCTGCGCAGGCGGGCGTCGAGGTTGGAGAGCGGCTCGTCCATCAGGAACAGCCGCGGATTGCGCACGATCGCCCGGGCCATCGCCACCCGCTGGCGCTGGCCGCCGGAGAGCTTCGCCGGTTTGCGGTCGAGCAGCGCCTCCAGCTGCAGCATCTGCGCCACTTTATCCACCCGCGGTTGCCAGCTGCTTTTCTCTTCCTTGCGCACCTTCATGCCGAAGGTGATGTTGTCGCGCACCGACAGATGGGGGAACAGGGCATAGTTCTGGAAGATCATTGCGAAGTTGCGCTCGCGCGGCGTGGTGGCGGTGATGTTCTCATCATGCAGCCAGATTTGGCCTTCGCTGACCGGCTCCAGCCCGGCGAGCAGGCGCAGCAGGGTGCTTTTCCCGCAGCCCGACGGGCCGACCAGCACCACGAATTCGCCTTCGTGAATATCCAGCGACAGGGCGCTGAGCGCCGGTTTGCCGTCGAAACGTTTACTGATGTTTTGCAGACTGAGCATAGCGGTTAGCGCTCTTCCGTTGGGCAACTGATGTTTTCGTCGTACAGCCACGGCCCGGCGTAGTGGGCCAGCGAGTGCTGGTAGCTCACCCACTGCTCACCGACCTGACGGTGCATCAGGCACGAGGCCGGGGAGAGGTCGTAATAGGGCCGGGTGTCTTCGTGGCAGTACGGCACCTGATGGACGGTGCCGGGAATGGTGGAGATCAGCGCCTGGCGATACTGGGTCATGGTCAGGCTGTGGTTGTGGCCGCAGAAGATGCGCGTCAGTGACGGGAAACGCTCCACCAGCGCCAGCAGACGGTGGCCGTTTTCGCAGGCGATCGGGTCCATCTGCGCATTGCCCAGCGGCAGCGGCGGGTGGTGCATAAAGATCGTTGCCGGTTTGTCGCCGCCCTCGAACAGCTGGGCTTCCAGCCAGCCGATGGTCTCGTCGGTCAGCCAGCCTTTTGACGTGCCGGCATGACTGGAGTCGATAAACAGCAGGCGGGTGGCGAAGTCATCCACCGCATAGCGCATATTTTGCGGATCGTTGCCCAGCTGCGGGCACAGCGGATGAAGATGCTCGAGAAAATGGGCTTTGTCGTCGTGGTTGCCGGGGATCAGATACAGCGGATAGTTCAGGCTGCCGAGGATCTGGCGGGCCACCTGATACTCCTCCGGGCGGCCGCAGTTGACGATATCCCCGCTCACCACCACCGCGTCCGGGCGCTCGCGCAGCGCGTTAAGCTGGGAGAACACGTCGGCGTTGGCGGCATTGACGTCGATAAAGCCGTACAGCTTCTCGCCGCGGCTGCGGAAATGGGTATCGGAAATGTGCGCTAACAGCATGAATCACTCCTTATTTGATCCCGGAGAAGCCGAAGCTCCGCAGGAACTGTTTCTGAAAAAGGATGAACGCCAGCATCAGCGGCAGGCAGACCATCAGCGTCCCGGCGCCGATGGTGCCCCACTGGCCGCCGGATTCGGCGCCCATGGCGAAGGAGACCAGCCCGACGGTCAGCACCTGCTTATCGGGATCGTTGAGCATCATCAGCGGCCACAGGTACTCGTTCCAGTGGTAGGTAATGCTGACGGTGGCGAAGGCCAGCACCGACGGCCAGGACATCGGCAGCAGCACGCGGAACAGCACCTGCCACCAGCGGCAGCCCTCCATCAGCGCCGCCTCTTCCAGCTCTTTCGGAATGGCGAGGAACGCCTGACGCATCAGGAACACGCCGAACGCCGAGGTGAAGTAGGGCATCATCACCCCGGTGAGGGTGTTGAGCAGGCCGAAGGTTTTCAGGGTCAGCATGTTTGGCACCATCATCACCACCGGCATGATCATCAGCTGCACCAGGAACAGGAGAAACAGCGTCTGCTTGCCGCGAAACTCGTGGCAGGCGAAGACGTACCCGGCGGTGGTGATGGTCAACAGCTGCACGAAGAAGGTGCCGAAGGTGAAGATAAGGGTGTTGGCGTACAGGCTCAGCCAGTCGGCGCTGTTCCAGGCGTCGCGGAAGTTATCGAGGGTCAGTGGCAGGCGCGGCAGCAGCGACGCCATATCGTCGCCGAAGGTGGTAGCGCTGAACGAGGTCGCCAGCATCCAGATAAACGGGCTGACCCACAGCAGCGCCAGGCAGCACATTAATACTGTGAGCGTAAAGGGCGACGAGCGGCGCAGGCGCAGCCACAGCGGACGGGCGGCGGCGGGCGTGCGGACCAGCAGCGGCGAGATGTCAGCGCTCATAGTGGGCTCCTTTCTCCAGCAGTTTCAGGTTAATCAGCGAGAAGGCGAACAGCCCGGCCAGGGTGAGGAAGGTGGCGGCGGAGGCTTTACCGAGGTCGTGGGTATCCCAGGCGAGATTCTGGATGTAATAGAGCAGCACGGTGGTGGCGTTGTCCGGCCCGCCGCGGGTCATCACCGCCACGTGGTCGATCTGGGTGATGGAGTAGATCAGCGCGGTGGTGATCACAAAGCTCAGCGTCGGGCGCAGCAGCGGTAGCGTGACCTTAAAAAAGATCTGCGTGCGGGTAGCCCCCTCCATCAGCGCCGCTTCCCGCGTCGAGGCCGGAATGCTCTGCAGCCCGGCGAGGAAAAACAGCATGTAATAGCCGGCGAACTTCCACACGCCGATCAGCGCCAGGGCCAGCAGCGCGCTATTGCTGCGCCCCAGCCAGTTGTTGTTCATTGGGCCAAACAGCTTCGCCAGATAGTGGTCGAGCAGGCCGAGGCCGGGCATAAAGATAAACAGCCACAGCGCGGCGGCGCTGACCATCGGGATAATCATCGGGAAGAAAAAGGCGGTGCGCAGCCAGCGGTTGACGCGATGGTTCTCGCTCAGGGCGACCGCCAGCAGCAGGGCGAGGGTCACCCCAGGCACCACCGTCAGCAGGATATAGAGCAGGTTATTGCCCAGCGACTGCCAGAAAACGCCGTCGGCAAACAGGCGGGCGAAGTTATCCAGGCCGACGTACTGTGCGCCGTCGCTGGCCATGCGGGTATCAAACAGGCTGTCATACACCGAACGCCCCAGCGGGAACCAGGTAAACAGCAGTAAAAACAGCAGGGAAGGCGACAGGATCAGCCAGGGAAGCCAGGTCTTTCTCATGGTGACGCGCATCTCGTTCAGCCATTTATCGAAGCCCGGATTGTGGGAAGCAATGACTACAGAGGCATGGCGGGGAGATGACGGTTTGATGAAGCGACGGGGAAAACGCCGGGCGAGCGGGCCGCCCGGCGGGAGAGAACCATCAGAAGTCGGCTTTCAGCACCGCGCGGTAACGGGCTTTGCCTTCGCGAACATGCTTCAGCGCTTCGTTAATCTGCGACATCGGGAACAGCTCGGTGGTCGGAGCCACTTTGCTGCGCCCGGCAAACTTCATCAGCGTGCGCAACTCGGACGGATTACCGGTCGCCGAGCCGGAGATGCTGCGGTCGCCGCCGATCAGGGTAAAGGCCGGCACCGGGAACGGCTTCATCACCGCGCCGACGGTGTGGAAGTTGCCGCCGTAAGCCAGGGCTTCGAAGTACGGCTGCCAGTCGAGGTCCACCGCCACGGTGTTGATGATCAGGTCGAACTGACCGGCCAGCGCTTTTAAGGCTTCCGGATCGCGGCTGTTGACCACGCGATCGGCGCCCATCGCCAGCACTTCCTGCTCTTTCGCCGGGTTGGAACTGAAGGCGGTCACTTCCGCGCCCATCGCCCGCAGCAGCTTAATGGCGATATGGCCGAGGCCGCCGATGCCGATCACCCCGACGCGGCTGGTGGCGGTGACGTGGTGGGTCAGCAGCGGTTTAAAGACGGTGATGCCGCCGCACAGCATCGGGCCGGCGGACGCCAGATCGATGCTCTCCGGCAGGGGGATCACCCACTGCCAGTCGGCGCGCAGCTTATTGGCGAAGCCGCCGCGGTTGAGAATGGTCGGCACCGAGCCTTCCAGACAGTTGATCTGGTTGCCGCTGATGCAGGCGTCGCAATGGCCGCAGCTGCGCGCCGTCCAGCCGATGCCGACCTTCTGGCCAATCTTCAGCCCTTTATCCTGCGCCGCGCTGCCCAGCGCCGCCACCCGGCCAATCACCTCGTGACCGGCCACCAGCGGGTAGCTCGACATCCCCCATTCGTTGTCGATCATCGACAGGTCCGAATGGCAGATCCCGCAGTATTCCACCTCAACTTCGACATCTTCCGGCTGCAGCTCGCCGGCATCGTATTCCCACAGCGACAGATCGGCGCCCGCTTCTTTGGCGGCGTAGCTTTTAATGATGCTCATGTTCATTTCCTTGGGGTTGGCGTGATAACCCAGAAAGTGTAGAGCATGGTATTCCCCGGCGCTTGGCAATCGGAGGGGTCGCGAAGCGGGCGGACCAGCCGCCCGTTAAGGTCAGCGGCTGGCCAGCGGCCACTGATTAAGGCGGATGCCGCGCTGCGGGGCGTTCTCGGCAAAATCATCCAGCACCGCCCGCACGTCCGGGTCGAGATAGCCGACGCTGTCGTGCTCGACGATCACCACGCTCTTTTCCGGAATCTTCGCCAGCAGGGCCAGCAGATGCGGATTGTGCATAAAGGTCAGATTCTGCTGGATGCGCAGCACGTAGTGGTCATCGTAGCGCGCCAGCTGCAGCGAGTGGCGATGGCTGCGCCAGAGGCTGAACGCCATCTGGGTGGCAAGACCAATCCCGATCCCCGCCAGCATGCCGAAGGCGATAATCCCGCCGATGGTGGCGAGGAACGGAACGTACTGCGCCGCCCCCTGGCGGAACTGCTCGATGAACAGCCGCGGGGTCGCCAGCTTATAGCCGGTATACAGCAGCACGGCGGCGAGGCTGGCGAGCGGGATTAAGGTTAGCAGACCGCTAAACCACAGGCCGCAGATCAGCAGCAGCACGCCGTGGATAAAGATCGACAGTTTACTTTGCGCGCCATTGCTGACGTTCACCGAGCTGCGGACGATCACCGCGGTGATCGGCATCGCCCCCAGCACGCCGGAGAGCAGGTTGCCGACGCCCTGGGCGACCATTTCGCGGTTCGGCGAAGGCGGCGGATTTTGCGGGCGCAGCTTTTTCAGCGCCTCCTGGCTCAGCAGGGTTTCGAGGCTGGCGACCAGCGCCAGGGTTACCGCCACCACCCACACCGACGGATTGCGCCACGCGTTCCACGCCGGAGATTCCAGCTCGCCCAGCAGGTCGCCGAGGCTGCCGAACGCCGGCAGGGTAATACGCGGCAGAGCGGCCAGCTGCTGCGGCGCAAAATGGGTCAGCAGCAGGGTGGTCACGCAGCCGAGCAGGACGGCGATCAGCGGCCCGGGGATCCAGCGCAGGCTCTTCACCCGGCGGATAAGCGGCGAGCCCCACAGCCAGAGCACGAGCAGGCCGCCCGCGGCGACGGCAATCGCAGTGACGGAGAAAGCGGCGTTGCCCTGAACCACTTCGGTAAGTCCGGTCTCTTCCGCCGTGCCGAGCGCAACGGGGATCTGCTGCATAATCAGCAGGATGCCGATCGCCGCCAGCATGCCTTTGATGACGCTGGCGGGAACGAGGGAGATAAAGCGCCCGGCGCGCAGGATCCCGAACAGCAGCTGCAGCACGCCGGCCAGCACCAGCGCCATCAGGAAGAGGGAGAAGGAACCCAGGGATTCAATGGCGGCGACGACGATGGTGACCAGTCCGGCGGCGGGGCCGCTGACGGCGAAGCGGGAGGGGCTGAGGGCGGTGACGACCAGGCCGCCGATGATGCCGGTCAGCAGGCCGACGAAGGGCGGTAAGCCGCTGGCCTGGGCGATGCCGAGGCACAGCGGCAGGGCGACAAGGAAGACGACGATGCCGGCGAGAGAGTCCTGACGAAACGTATTCATGGGGCGTGCTCCTGCGGTGAGAGGTGTTCGACGAGGGTGGTTAAGTGGCCGGAAGCCAGGTCGTAGACGCAGCCGTGCAGGCTGAGGGGCCGCCCGCTGGCGAGCACCGTTTGCACCGGTTCACTCTCCAGCAGACGGGCGAACTGGGCGCGAACGTTGGCTTCCACCAGGGCGTCCAGCGCATGGCGAGAACGCTCCGCGTCGGCGCTGGCGCCGGGGGAGGCCGCAACACAACACCCATCGGCGATCTGCGCAATTTCGTGATGCAGGGTGTGGCGCAGCTGGCCGATGCGGCGAGCCAGCGCCGAGGATTCCTGCGCCAGCGGCAGGGTGGGCAGGGAGAGCGCCGCCTGCACGCCGCCGCAGCCGTAGTGGCCGCAGAGCACCACCCGCTCCACCTCAAGGTAGTGGAGGGCATACTGCAGGACGCTCATGACGTTATCGTCGGCGGGGTCGAGCATGTTGGCGATATTGCGGTGGACAAAGAGCTCGCCGGGCTGACTGCCGGTGAGCACCTCGGCGGGCACGCGGCTGTCGGAGCAGCCGATCCACAGCGAGTGGGGCCGCTGCCCGTCGACCCATTTTTCGAAATAGTCCGGGTCATGCTGACACTTCTGCAGCGCCCAGCTGCGGTTGCGGGCCAGCAAGGGTTTTAACGTCGTCACAAGTATTCTCCTGAGTTAATTCATCGAGTGAATATGTCCATCAAGACTCGTACAGCGACTAGTAAAAATAGTGTTTACCGGAATCCTTCACGCCTGAGGAAAATCCTGGAATAAACGGCAAAAAGAAAACTTTTCATTAATGTAAAGTTATAAAAATATTGATGAAATTAATATTTGGCTTCGGGGTAGATGAATAACAAAAAGGCATTGGCTAAAACTTTCTGGAATATATGGGAATTGTGGTGGGTGGGGTTAGGGGGAATAGTTGGGGAGTGGATATTGGGGATGGGTGGGGAACGTTGGGTTGTGCTGGGGATGCGGGTGAGAGTGGGGTGAGAACAAGTTGAGATAAGATTGAGTGGGGTTTGGGGGGATCAAGGGGAAAGGGGAGTGGCTGGCAGGTGGAGTTGGGGTTGTGGGGGTTGTGAGAGGAGGGTTGCTGGTGGCAGTCGCGCTGTGGAACGGCAGCAAAAGGTGACGCTGCGCAGGATAGCGCTGTTTTTTTCAACACTTAGCGCAATGACGACACGCTGTCGCTTGCATGGCCGCCACCGACAGGTATAATCCAGAACGTTTCCGCATCCCCTTCAGTGCCGAAGTGGCGAAATCGGTAGACGCAGTTGATTCAAAATCAACCGTAGAAATACGTGCCGGTTCGAGTCCGGCCTTCGGCACCAAAAGCATGTAAATGGACCTCAACTGAGGTCTTTTTTTATGTCTAAAATCCAGTACTTATCTACCTTTCCCGCTATATTAACTCTCTCAAGGTCAACCGACATCAACGTACATCTACCAACAGATGTTGGTATAGATGATGGTATTTCCGGTTCGATAATGCTTGTACCAACAGGGAGGGGATAAGCATGGCTCTAACAGATATCAAAGTCAGAACAGCCAAGCCAACGGATAAGCAATATAAGCTGACCGATGGCAGCGGTATGCACCTTCTTGTCCATCCAAATGGTTCTAAGTACTGGCGTTTGCAGTACCGTTATGACGGCAAGCAAAAGATGTTGGCACTTGGGGTTTACCCTGAAATCACACTGGCGGATGCCAGAGCACGTCGTGACGAAGCGCGTAAGCTACTAGCGAATGGCGTCGATCCGGGAGACAAAAAGAAAAATGATAAGGTTGAACAGAGTAAAGCACGAACCTTTAAAGAGGTAGCGATCGAGTGGCATGGCACCAATAAAAAGTGGTCTGAAGATCACGCCCATCGCGTGCTAAAAAGCCTGGAAGATAATCTTTTTGCAGCGCTTGGTGAGCGTAATATCGCTGAGTTAAAAACTCGTGATTTATTAGCGCCCATTAAAGCCGTAGAGATGTCTGGACGTCTTGAGGTTGCTGCTCGTCTTCAACAGCGCACTACGGCCATCATGCGGTATGCGGTGCAAAGTGGGTTAATTGATTATAACCCGGCACAAGAGATGGCTGGGGCGGTTGCTTCCGGTAATCGACAACATCGTCCGGCGCTGGAATTAAAGCGCATCTCTGAGTTGCTTGAGAAAATAGACAACTATACCGGCAGGCCGCTAACCCGCTGGGCAACAGAACTTACCCTGCTTATCTTTATTCGATCCAGTGAGCTGCGTTTTGCTCGCTGGTCAGAAATCGATTTTGAAACGTCAATGTGGACCATCCCACCTGAGCGAGAGCCCATTCCTGATGTGAAACATTCTCAGCGAGGTTCAAAGATGCGTACACCGCATTTGGTGCCGCTTTCAAAGCAGGCGCTGGCGATCCTGAAGCAGATAAAACAGTTCTGTGGCGAACATGAGTTGATCTTTATTGGCGATCATGATCCGCGTAAGCCAATGAGTGAGAACACCGTAAACAGTGCGCTCCGGGTGATGGGCTATGACACTAAAGTTGAGGTTTGCGGTCACGGCTTTCGCACAATGGCCTGTAGTTCGTTAATTGAGTCAGGACTATGGTCGAAGGATGCGGTGGAAAGGCAGATGAGCCATATGGAACGCAATTCGGTGAGGGCGGCGTATATCCATAAAGCGGAACACCTGGATGAGCGCAAGCTGATGTTGCAGTGGTGGGCGGATTTTCTGGATGCCAATCGAGGGAAAGGGATTACGCCGTTTGACTATGCGAAGATCAATCGGGGTAATGGCGAGTGAGTTGAATGCCTTTATTTCTTGGTTGATGTTTAAATTAAAATGACCAACCAGCCCTTTAGGACTGGTTGGTCGCTGTATTTTTTGCCGTTGTTATCAGAATTCCATCTGCCAGGTACAGAGTCGCCAGACAAAAAGGACGTCTGCAATAATGCCTTGAATGTACATAAAGTTGCGAGCATCATCGCAAATATGTGCTCATGGATTCTTCAACGTAATGACTTCTGACAAAACCCTGAAGCAAGCGATATCAAATATCACCATTTGGCGCAAAGGCGAACAGCGTGCGCCACATAAGCCATTATTGCTGCTGCATGTCCTTTCACGCTATCGGCAGGGTCATGAGCGCCTGTTTAACTATAGTTCTGAAATCTACGAGCCCCTGTTGGATCTTCTGGAACGTTATGGACCGCACCGCCGTGACCAGCGCCCGGACATGCCGTTCTGGCGTCTGAAGGGCGATGGCTTCTGGGAACTACAAAACGCGGAACTGTGCTCAACCAATGGTAGCCGCCAGCCGCCCCGTCGTGAACTCACCGAATATAATGTCGCGGGTGGATTTGATGCCGACAATTTTGCGTTGGTGGCAAAAAATCACAGGTTAATTGATACGCTGGCGCAGCAGCTCCTGGAGGCACATTTCCCGGCCAGTATTCAGGAAGACATCGCTGACGAAATGGGTTTTGATATTCGCACCTCTCTCCGTCAACGCGATCCGAAATTCCGCCAGATGGTGCTACGTGCTTACAATTATCAGTGCGCTATATGCGGCTTTAACATGCGCCACGACAATGCGCCGATTGCTCTGGAAGCTGCCCATATCAGATGGAAGCAGCACCATGGCCCTTGTGAAGTACCTAACGGCCTGGCGTTGTGCGCAATCCATCATAAAGCGTTTGATCGTGGTTCGATTGGTTTGGATGAAAATATGCGTGTGAATGTTTCCGACGCGGTAAATGGTGGTGGGGTGGTACAGCGACTGTTCTGGGATTTTGCGGGAAAGGCGATTGCGTTGCCACCTGTTAAAGAAAATTATCCGGGAGAGAAGTTTGTGGAATGGCACAGGAAAGAGGTGTTCAGAGGAGAGCATTGATTTGAGGTAGGGCAGATATTTTGCGAGTGGCATACAAACCATTCAGTCTTAATGACTAAATGGTTTGTCAGCGATAATCACGATGCTTCACGTTCTGCAAGTTCGGAGTTACTGGCATAAGGGACTTTTCCAGAAGGTACAACCTTTGCCGCTGCGATCAAATGCACATCCTGATCGTCAAAGAAAATGTGTGGCTTAAACGCCTTCAGGACTTTTGTTTTCTCTACACCACCCAGAAAAAAAGCCTCATCGACGTATACTCCCCAGCTTCTGAGCGTTTTAATGACGCGCATTTCTGATGGGCTGTTTCTGGCCGTCACTAGTGCAATACGGACGGGAGAATACTCAACGCGGGTTGGCAGTCGTTCCTGAAGCTTGGCTATTTTTTTTAACAGAGTGGCATATGGCCCTTCTTCCATAGGAATATCCTGCTGCGCGTCTTCCTGAGCATGAAAGGCAGCCATCCCTTGTGTTTTATATACTAACTCGCTTTGATCGGAAAAAAGTACCGCGTCGCCGTCAAAAGCAATGCGCACTTGCCCCTCCGGGATATCGGAGGCGTCGGAAGGCGGATCTTTCAGGATTGCAGCAGCGCAGAATCGGGAATCAATCACCTTTTGCGCATCTTCAACGTTAGTTGTTAAAAATAGATCCACATCAAATGCATCAAGGTAATCGGCAACGGTTTCGCCTGCCGTAAAGGCAGAACGCGTGATATCGAGCCTGTCATGGCGGATAGTATTCAAAACGCGGATACCCGTATCAGGGCTGTTACGCGACATCACAACAACCTCAACCAACGGCGATTTATCATCCGGCTGGCGGTGCCGGTTCAGACCCAGCAACGCTTTGACTAAGGGGTAGCCTGTTCCGGGCTGTAAAGGCTGGTTTTCGTGTTCGAGCATGTAGGCGCGGTACTTCTCAATGGCACTATCAGGATCGGTCGCATAGGTTTCCCGAAACATACGATCGGATTCGCTCATGTCGAAAAGCGCAGTTGCGCTGATGCCAATAACTAAAGTGTTACTTAAATCTAAAGGCATGGTTACTTTCCTAAACAATTATCGTGTAAGGGCAGTATATATCTTCAGCAGCAATGATGAGCAGGTTTCTTGGATGCAAACCGGGAGAAAAGGGTTACGCTGTTTTACTACGAAAAAATCAACCGTGGTAATGACATTTGAATTGTTTGCCATATCCGTTTAATTAAAGTTAATCGGCTAGCCTTAATGGGATGGCTGGTTGGTAATTTTTCCCAATGGTATTATCACCAAGAGCAATACATTCACTGATTTTATCGGTAAGAGCGATCCGCGAATTCTTTCAATAGTTTGTTAATTAATAACGTTACTGAGCTCTACGCTCAATCAGTCATGGATGCTATTGTATAACCGGTTGAGTACAAAACACTGTTGCCGCTAGTGTGAATCCCCACAGTAGATTCAGATGTATCATCTAACGTAAACTCCAAGGGTACAGGAGAAAGTACCCCTTTTTCTTTATTCATTTCAACACCAAGATTAACCTTGCAATTGAAAGTTTGCCACTATTTTATTTAAGTATCATTCTTTATTGCCTTCAATTTTTTGATATAATTGAACGTTGAAAAAAACACTTTCCAACACAAGATGGCACATCTTATTAATGTACGCACAATAAAGCCAAGTATTTTTAAAAGGATAAATTTAACTCTATGTTTTTCAGTTATGCCACGATTCTCTACATTACCTATTTTTGTCATTACATTGGCAATTTTCCCACCAATAAAAAAAGACATAGCAATAAACCACATCCATCTATAATGAGGGGCATTTTTACTTAAGGATAAACGAGCTTGTTCTTTTAATAAAACTTGGCGGTACCTTAATAATGATGTAGTTACACACTCATTGGCGACAGCGAAACGGTCTGACATGCCTGTTTTATATTTTCCCTCTTGAATGGCATTGCAGTAAGCTGGGGGGGGTGTCTGGCACCATCGAGAAGGTGATGGCAATTGTGTTATTGTTTTGGAAAGAGGTTTATTTGGGCATAGTTTTTTATTGAAGTCTTGAAATTCTTGTCTGATTTTATCTGGAGATACTTGATTACTATAGTACTCAGGAATTCTGTAGAAGGTGTCAAGATTTTCAGGTATTACATATTCAATAACAGATGATTTTGTACTAGCAATATTTTCTAGCGTTTCTTGAATGTACGATGCCCACTGACAAGATGACATTTCGGTAAGCCCGTTATTGTCACACATGCGGCTGTAGTCTTTCACCTGAAAAAGAAGGTATTTGGCTGCATCATTAATATCCGTAATTGTTTTCTCATATGCGGTTTTACCGACTGCTACCTCTCTGTCTGATACCCAGAAAATACCGTTACCAACTGCTGTCAGTATTAGGAAAATATCTGTCCACTGTCTGAATTTCTCTCCTGTAGCAAAAATATCACTAATGATTACTGCCAAAATCCAACCGCACAATAGCCCTATGAGGCTAAGACTTCCGAGTCCAGCTGCGTTACCTGTTGCACCTGCACCTCCTATTTCATAGGTCAATGGCAACCACTGGATAGCAGGAAGAAGGTGACAGAGCGATAATAGGCCAGGGGTTATAAGAAGAACAAAACAAATGATGAGTCCCTTTTTTCTGGCAAGTATCCATGAGCTCAAGAAAATAAAGGGTAATAATAAAATAAAGAGCTCAAGAAAACATCCTCCTAAGACTACAGCAACTTTATTGGGAGACCAGTAACTGCTCAAAAGAGCACCCTGTGCGTTCATTTCCACAAAGTTGGTACTAATCACACCCATCCCATCCAGTGTTTGCAATAAAGCGTATCCAGCGCTATAGCAAAGCATTATGTAAGGATAAAAGAATAGGATCATAATTTACTCTCTTTTCTTGCTTTTTCCATCATTTTTATAGCATATTCAATTCGTTGTTTAATATTACTAAAGTCGAAAATTGTCAATTTTTCGCCCTATTTAGAACCAATAACAACTAAATCTGCCATCGTTGTTTTCTTGATAAATAAGGCCGTACTGCCAAGTAACTTAAGGCCTTCTTCATTAATTTTGCTTACTCTAAGTCCTGGTTGAACAATAACAACTTGGAATTTAAGAGGTGTGATTCTGGAGCGCTCTTTCATAGCAGCAAGGTCTTTTATAGTGCCTTTCAGAAAGCGAGAATGACCACGCGATCGCCACTGTTCCTCGCGACGCTTAATGTGATGGTATAAATAGGAAAGATTCAGGTGTTTCCAACGAATGCATCTCTGCGCCTGCCCACATACTTCGTAAAGATCTTTAAGTCTTGCTCCAGCTTCTTCTGAGCCTGAATACTTGCAATGGATTAAAGAGAGAACAATACAGTCATCAACTATTCTCAACCCCACTAAATCTGCTGACTCACCTTTACCATCATCATTAATAATGACATCGTAATTATCTTTAATTTCACTGTACCAACGCCATTGGATGGATGATGGATCACGAGTATAGCCCATTGATTCCACTCGAACATCAGTTCCCTTCCAATCAAAAGCTACAATTTCGTCTTTGTCATAAAGGCCAATATTTTGGCTTACATGGACTATATGAGCGTTGTATGAAAATGAGCCATCGGAGTAATGAATCATTACTGGATCAATTTCCATATACTCTGATAGTGATACAGGTTCAGATTCACCACGCTGTACAAAAACGTCAGGGCCAGATATCAACTGATAGGCATAACCTTTCGCTGTAGCACTTCCCGTGAGACATAATTTATATTCAGATGACGTTTCATCTGTAGAGAAAATGAGTCGCACATTACCATCTTCAAATTTTCCAGCAGTCCTGACCTCTACTAAATATAAATGAGCAGATACAGTATCAAAATGAAAAATAACTTTATCTTCGAACGCAGTAAGCAAATACTCACCCCATTGAGCTGATATTGGATATTCATTATAGGGTTCAAGTAATGGGACAGGACGCAAAAAGTTACGCGTAAGATTGTTTGGATCCGGTTCAGAACTAAAGATCTTGTCCCAGGCTTTCTTAACCCAGTTGCACCAATCAGCAATGCTGCCACCTTTTTGTGGTGACCAGACTTTACCTCTGCGTTGCGAGCATCCCCAGATTACACGGTTTCCGGATTCATAACCTAATGCAGCAATATTACTTAAGCTTGATTGAGATGCTTCAATTAGTGATAGCCCCTCAGTGACATTTGGGCCAAAGTATTGAGTAAAGCTGATTGCCCCAATTTGGGATGCGCCTAAATTTCTTGCCAAAGGATATTCAATACCATTAAATACATTAAAGACTTTTTCACCACTGACAACTTCAAATTTATCATCACAAATAGTACTGACTAGATTCTCAACTCGGAATGCTTTATAGTCATTTGAGAATACAAACAAGGCGGATCTGTCTTGATCCCAATGAGCAATTAGAATTTTATAATTGGTATCTTTAAGATCTTTGTAGTTTCCCCATCGGACTGAAGTTGCCTGGACAGCTAGCACAACAAGCAAATTCTCATCTTCAGCTATTGCATGCCAGGATTCATCGAATCTAGGCAGTTTCTCCTTGTATCTTTCAGGCTCCCAATTGTCACAGTACGTTTTAAATAACATGACAGAACAACTTGGCTCAATATTCCAGAGAGAAATCTGATCGTGTAAATCACCTTTCCTTTTTAAGGCATCCACGACCTCTTGCAACCTAATCTCTCTAGCAATTCGTCCTTCAGAGAGTCGCCTTAATACGTTATCCCAATCGGCATCTGTTGAATATAGATGCTGTAATTCACCTTCAACATTAGGGTCCGCAACATTCATGACTACACTGGCTTGACCAATTTTCTGTGCTTTATTGACACGAGTAAATCGGCCAATGAACTGCAAAGTTACTGCAAGAGACTTATGATGATCATGTAAAGCTGCAATTTTCAGGTTGGGTAGATCATAACCTTCTCCCAACATGTCTACGCAAATAACGATTCTTGATTGTCTTGATAATAATTTATTAAGACGTTTTTTTATTTCCGTTTTAGGATAATCAGAATGAACAACGATTGGATTAAAATTCGGTACAATATTCTGATAAATAGTAAATATTTGTTCTGCTCGCTGCTTATTGCTAGTACGGGCCATAATCAAATGATCAAGGCCATTATTTAAGTCTATGCGCAGTTGACCAACGGCTGTATCTGCGATTGCGTGATCCATAAGGTCAGAGTAATACTCTTCTACAGGCAGCAAATTTACATTTGTAAAATAGCCAGCTCGTTGGGCTTCCCCCATCGTGTAGTTATAGATAATTTTTCCACCAAGGGACTTCTTATCATTCCTAAAGGGGGTAGCTGTAAACTGCACAACACGTTTGTCTTTAAATCGTTCACGAATTGTTTGCCAAGATGAGGCTGAGATATGATGAGCCTCATCAACAAAAAGATGGCTACACGACTCGCAAAGTGTATTTAATGCTGCTTCGGAGCAGGCAGACAAAACGCTGGTCGTAGCAACCAAGACGTTTGATTCTAAAGCTAATTGCTTAGCCTCTTCCGCTACCTGAATTCCCTTCTTAATAATAGCTACATTAGGGAGTGCAATGTTAGGCGGAACGACTGTTAGCTCTGGTAAATATCCTAAATCTATGAACTTTTTGGATATTTGTGTTCGGAGGGAGTCAGATGGGACTATGAGCAAAATTCGCTCGCATCGCTGGTATATCATGGTAGCCAGCATTGTTTCCGTTTTTCCCGTTCCAGTGGGCAGTACGACGGTAGCTGGTTCTACCTGCAAATCAGTAGCGAAATAGCCTGCGATTGCATGAAGTGCACCCAGTTGGGGTTTTCTAAGACCTGGATAATGGCGCTCTGGATCGTCTTCTCTAAACTGAAATTGATGATGCCATTGTTCATTAATTTCATCAGGTGAAGTGCTAAATGCTTGCTCTGGAAATTGCTCCCAGATTAATTCAGTATCTTCTCGCCATTTTTCGAATGTAAATGGTTCCTTAGCTTTAAGAGAAGCTACACCATCTGAGCATTTCCCTCTGGAATTTGGATCTTTCAAATAGATATAGTCTAGAGGAGGCTTTAGACCCGTAACAAGTTCAAAATATCCTGGGAAACGTGCATTTCTGACTTGAGCCGATACTGTTGTTGAGCGGAAAAGTAACTTATGAACTAAATTCCCACCAACTTTTCGTGCAGGAACAGCTTGCGCAGGCAAGGTGATTTTAATTGTTAACAGGTCGAAGAGTTCCATTTGAACTTACTCCTATAGATATCCTGAAAATATCTTTTGGTTTAACATTGTGTATAATTTTGTGAACGAATTGCAAGAATACGGGAGATTCATGACTGAATTTCTAATTTCAACGAATTTTTTTTGTAGGGATATTGGAGGCATGTAAATATCAAGTGACTCAATCCCACCTTGGCTAATAGTATACTGGCCCGCAGATGTTTTGATTTTCCTTGATATTATTCTTTTTCCACTTTCATGATTGAAAAAATAAGATAAAAATATTGGTTCATATTCTTTACTGATTTTTAATCTTATTAAATGATCGTTGTGATAAACATTTTCTTTATATCCTTCAAAAACGGCAGAGCGTCCAACGTAATCTGGATTTCCATTTACACGAATAAAAAGGATATCCCCGTTAGCAACTAAAAAACGCTCTTTTTCGGGAGTTGTTAATTTGATTCTATTCAAATTATTATCGAAGCGAATCCCTTCATAATGAACATCTTGCAGTCTAAGTACCACTTCCCCAGTATTCTCGCTTTCTTTCCTTCTGCGTGATAATCCATTATTTGCATGAATAATGTGTTGACCTAACGGTCTAACATCCCATCCCATGGGATTTGATACTGGATCGCCGAACATTTTCAAAAAGGTAGCGCGCAAAAAATCATCAGCCAATTTGATAGCTTGTTCGCGTTTTTGGCGTATATCAGCAGCTTTATCAAGAATCTCCGCGATACGCTTTTGTTCACTTAAAGAAGGCAGAGGAACTTCCAATGATTTAATCAATCCTTGGCTAATATTAGGTTGAGCTCCACCAACCGCATTTTCGACAAAATAGCTGAACTTGCTCTTCAAGAAGTAATAGAGATACTTCATATCAGCAATTGTCGTATCTGGCCTAATATTGCAGATAGCTTGATTCGTGGCTGCATTAATTCCTAAAATTGCTAAGCGGCCAACAGTGGCTCCATACATTGCTATTAAGATTGAGTCTTTCTCAACTATTTTAGCGCTGCTATTTTCTAGCCCTGCGGCTGTAATGTACTCATTTGCGTCATAAATTGTTGAATCTTTAAGGTCTCCTGATTTAATCCAAGGGATATCTCCCCCCTCATAATACTCAGGCTTTGACCTACTGGGTGTTCCACCGCTACCGGTGCTACAAAAATCCTCAATTTTTAAATAACGCCAACTCACAGCATCCCCTCCAGCTCATCCAAATCCGCCAGAATCTCTTTCTCCAAGTCCTTCAGGCGTATCAGTATCACCTTCGGATCTTCATATTCCTCAGCCTGATACACCACCTCTTTGTAACGGTTTATAGAGAGATCGTATTTTTGCGCCGCAAGCTCCTCCTTTGGCACAACAAACGCCGCCTGAGTGCGATCTTTAAAATCAACGTCAGTATCAATCCCTTCCGGTTGCTGCTGTTTCAGCAACGAGGCTAATTTCTCGCCCATAAAGTTATCAACCGGTAGTCCGCGCAAAGTACGGTAATGCTTCCAGCTTGCCAGCAGATGCGGCAGGTCGTTATCTTTTATCGGGTTACGCTTATCATCCAGGCTGTAGCCGTCATTTTGTAGATCGTAGAACCAGACCTCATCCGTCTGACCGCCTTTGGTAAAGATCAGGATCGCCGTTGCCACGCCAGCGTAAGGCTTAAATACACCGGAAGGCAGGTTGATCACCGCTTCCAGTTGGTTATCTTCCACCAGCGTTTTACGCAGCGACTGGTGCGCTTTGCTGGAACCAAACAATACGCCCTGCGGCACGATAGTGGCACTGCGTCCGCCAACTTTCAGCATTTGCAGAATGCGCGCCAGGAACAGCAGTTCAGTTTTCTTGGTTTTCACCATCGCCGACAGCGTGGCGTCGATATCTTCCTCATCCAGTGAACCAGTAAACGGCGGGGTCGCCAGAATTAGGTTGAATGCGTTTCTACTGGCCTGCGGGAAATTGGTGCTGAAGCTTTGGCTCATGGTGTCCTGATAATGAATATCCGGCTCTTCAACTCCGTGCATAATCAGGTTCATGGCGGCAATACGCAGCATGGTGGTATCAAAGTCGTAACCGTGGAACATGTTGTTATCCACATGGTCACGCCACGGTGTCAGCAGATCGCCGGTAAAGATTTTTTGCTCTTCTAATTCGCCGCGTTCGTTGGTGCCAATCTCGGTATGAATGGACTCCAGTGAACTGTATTTCTCCAGCAGGTACTCATAACTGGTTGCCAGAAAACCACCAGTGCCACAGGCCGGATCGCAGATCGTTTCACCACGTGCCGGGTTTGGCTCCATCATTTCAACCATTGTGCGGATAATGTGGCGTGGCGTGCGGAACTGACCGTTGATTCCGGCGGTGGTCAGTTTGCTTAACAGGTATTCGTAGAGATCGCCTTTGGTGTCGCCACGATCCAGCGGCAGGTTTTTGATCACCTCCACGGCTTTGGTCAGCAGTGACGGTTTAACAATCTCCAGGCGAGCATCTTTCATAAAGTTGCCCAGCAGCGTCACTTTCGTATCTTCAGCTTGCCCAAGCTGACGGAAATGCTGGAACACGCCGTCGCGCACAACTTCCATCATCTCGTCCGAGCCAAGGTTGCTGTAGTGGCTGAAGCGGAACTCCTGCTGCTCAGGCGCAAAGCGTGGTTTAAAATCAACGCCTGCGATTTGCTTACGCTTCTCGTCCCGTTGTTCCTGGGTATCCAGCATCCTAGAGTACATCAGGTAGGTGATCTGTTCGATAACGGTCAGCGGGTTTGTGATACCACCTACCCAGAAATCTTCCCACAGCCCGTCGATTTTACTTTTTAAGTCACCGGTGATCATTGTTAACGTCTATACCCTGTTATAAATACAAAAGCCCCGCTGCCGGGGCTTGTCATGTGTGTATTATACCGTCGTTGCGTCGGTCACAACACCCAGCTCTTCGACTATCTTTTGCAACCGGACGATCTGCTCTAGATCCGGGAATACGCCAGTAACGCCTTCGTTGTGGATATGAGTAAACGGCTGTTCAAAGAGTTGCCGCATCTCAATGGTGCCGTAATCGCGGATGTGGTTTTTCAGCAATGACAGGAAGCGCAGTTGCTGGCTGGTCAGGCTGTTGTCAGCTGCGAACTGTGCAAAACGTACTTCTACCGCGTCGCTGTCCATCCCGATGATGGTACGTAAAAGTTTATCCAGGCTGGCGGTTGCCTGCGGATAGAACTCTTTCAGCGCCCGAATATCAACGTTAGGGTTCTGGATCAGCACCAGCTTAGCCAGTTCATCCAGCTCGCTTTGCGTCACCGGCTCCCCGTTGCGGATTTTCTTCAGTACCGGATTTTGCTGGAACAGCGGCTCCAGCGCTCCCTGAACCTGCTGACGATACAGTTTGAAATCAATCGAGCGGATGTTGGTTTTGCGGGTTTCCGTCTGGATTAGGTTCGCATCTTCGGTAATATCCACCTGTATCGAACCAAATTTTGGCGTCGCATCTTTCTCCATCAGGTGCATTATACCGCGCAGATGAATGCGGATATCCTCCAGCTCTTCCAGGCTGGCTTGCTTCCACCAGCCTAAATCACGAAGTTGATTAATCCGTTGTCCCTGTTGCTGCACCTGAGTCAGATGCGGCGGCAGACGTTCCACTTTCTCGATGATGACCGGCCAGAGCACATCCAGCTCTTCCGGGTTGGTATAACGGGCAGTTTGCGCCGCCAGAATATCCATATCAAAGCGCATGGCATCGCTTTGCCCGCGAACGTCCAGCCACTGCATCAGAGGGGCCAGGACAGATAGCAGATCCTGTTGTGTTTTCGGGGAAAGCTGGCGCAGCACTTTTTCATCGCTGTACTGCGCTTTTTGCTGCCACTTTTCCTGCACGGCAATCGACTTTTCATCCAGTGCGTTGATCTGCTCGCGGAGCTGGTGAGCGACTAAATCCACCGCCTGTTTGTCGAACTTACGCTGCGCGGCAGCCCCCAGCATAATCCACGCTTCGAAGCGTTTTTGCGCCAGCGATTTTGTCGTTGTCACTTCGGCTTCTTCGGTATGCAGCTCGTGATACTCAAAATTGCCCCAGTGATCGAAGATACGGAATTTTTGCTTATCCAGCGGTTTGCCGTTGTCATCGTAGCCGTATAGCCCCGCACAGAGGCGCGTACCACGGCCAATCATCTGCCAGAACTTCACTTTTGATTTGACCGGCTTGGCAAAGACCAGATTCACAATTTCCGGAACATCAATACCGGTATCAAGCATGTCAACAGAGATAGCGATGGTCAGCTCTTTGTTGGTGCTTTCATCCAGCCCTTTAAAATCGTCAATCAGTTGCTCGGCGCGGGGATCGTAGTTGTCGATGACCTGGCAGAAGCGTCCGGCAAACTGTGGGTACATGTCGTCGAACAATTCATTCAACAGAAGCGCGTGTTTGTGGTTACGGGCGAAAATGATGGTTTTACCCGGCAGTTGGCCGTCCCGATCTTTCAGGCCATTTTCCATCAGGTTACGTAGGATATAGCGGTTGGTGTCTTTGTTATAGATCGCCTCATCCAGCGCCTTGCCATCAAATTCCAGCGTATTGGGATCGATACCCTGTTCTTCCAGTTCGCGGATTTGTGCGTCGCTTAACTTCTCCTGTTTGATGCCTTCGCGCAGGAATTCCGTGGTGTGCGTAACAACCTCATAGGGAACCAGATTGTTATCGGCGATGGCATCTTCCAGGCTGTAGTTGGCGGTAGGGATACGTCCTTCACAACCAAACAGGCCGAAAGTGGTTTTACTCACCATGTCGATCGGCGTGGCCGTCAGGCCAATCTGGAGCGCATCAAAATACTTAAACAGGTCGCCGTAGACGTTGTAGATAGAGCGGTGGGATTCATCGGCGATGATCAGATCGAAATAACCGATATCAAAATGGTCCATGATTTTCATCATGCCGGGATAAGTGGCAATGTAGATCCTGGCGTTCTGCCTGTCTGCTTTTTTCGATTTCCCGACCACATACAGCGGCTCATTGGTGAATTGATTGAAGGCATTCGCTGCCTGTTTGCGCAGCTCTTTACGGTCGCAAAGGAACAGAACTCGTTTTACCCAACGGGCATCAATCATCAGTTTGCTTAGCGCAATTGCCACGCGGGTTTTACCTGTACCAGTGGCCTGAACAATTAACGATTGCCGGTACTTGTTGGTAAACCGTTCGCTGACGCGGGCAATGGTTTCAAGCTGGTACAAACGTCCAGCAACGGCCTTACCTTCGTTATCTTTAACGTGCGGCACACTGTTCAGCGGCAGACGGGTTTCACGCTGCTGAATAAGATATTGCAGGCTTTCCTTGCTGTAGAAACCAAATACTCGACGTGGCGGATAACCATGAGTTTTATGGTCGTCCCACAGCCAGATATCGTAGCCGTTGGTGTAGAAAATGACTGGGCGTTGACCGTATTCTTTTTCCAGCCAGTCTGCATATAGCCGAGCCTGAATTCGTCCTTGCTCGGCATTGATGCTGGTTTTTTTTGCTTCCACCACCGCCAGCGGTTTATGCGCTTCATCCCACAAGACATAATCCGCATAACCGTCGCCAGTTGCAGTAGGCTGTTCTTTAACAGGATGCTCCTGCGTAACCTGATCGGTATTTTTAAGTTCTTCGCCTACATTCCAGTCAGCAGCAAGCAGGCGGGAGTCAATCAGGCGGCGGCGGGTTTCCGCTTCATCAATAGAGAGGATGTCGGCAACATGCTGGTTGCGAGCTCTGGCTTCATTCAGGCGCTGGGTGAGGTGTTCGGCTTTTTCCTGCTCTTGCTGGAGTGCGCGTTGTAAAGCCAGTTCGCGCTCACGGCTTTCATCCTGAGCCCTGATTGCATCTTCCAGACGTTTATCATCTGCACGACCTGAAGATTGTGTTAACGGAGGAAGAGAAAATTTGGGGCAGTTATCAACATTACCATGGGCATAACGAACATAGAGCCAAACCCCCAGTAAATACGCTTCCTTGAGCAGCCAATAGGTATCTTTAGCTTTAATACGTCCACCGTGCGCGGCGCGGTTGCCGTGGATACGCAGTGCATCCATTTTCATGATGATGGCTTCTGGCATCATGCTGGTGAAGACATCGGCGTTCATTAAATCATACAGATTTGCTTTGATGCCTTCAGGCAGCCGTTCCTGGCGGTATAACCAACGTACCATCAATTCGGTGTAGTTGCGTAGCTTGACCAGACAGCTTTCCGGATCGGAGTGAACATATCGTTCCGCCATACACGCGAGTTCTGCCAGTTCCGGCCACTGGCTGCGCAACATTTCAAAATTGAGAGACTGCTCCATCAATCATCGCCTTATGTCGTGGATACAACAGGAGTTGTGGAAAGGATATCACACTAATTTGGCTGACAAAGTGAGCCCAGATTTATTCACTAAACAACATTACTGTTGAATGTTGTCTCATGGTACTGCACTGGCAGCAATGATACAGAAGGCGCAGATGAAAGCATACGTTTCGTACTGTTAACATTTACCTGAAACTCAAATACCTGCGAGCCTTTCTATGTGTTTGTGGAACAAGCGATTGAACGGTTCGGTACTAATTTTCAGAAATAGTGCCCATCGCTTTACGAGGCCTCCCTGACATTGGACGTTGTGGGACTTCATTGCATCCGTATGAACAGAGCCCCTCTTTTTGCTCTTCTTTTGTCAGATAGCTCAATACTCGACGAATATTTAGAATGCTGGCGGGTTCATTATAACGCACGGGAATATTGATATCGGCTTTATAAGGTTCTTTAAACTGGCATATATTAAAATAGCCCTCCTGTTGGGTTAACTGCTTCCAGAATTCTCCTGCCTGCTGTGCAAAAGGATAGGATCTTTGCGTTTGATGCCCATCCAGCCAGTATGCAGCATGTGCATGGAAGCCATGATCGGCTGTCCATTCAATGACCCAGAAATAGCCCACAATAGCAGCTTTTTGCATCATTTTATTCATCAATAATCGCAGGTCACGCTCAAGTGCATGATGATCTTGATGTAAGTAGCGAGGGGTATCCTTTTTATAAAAGAAGTCTAGGCGTAATGTTAGTAAACAAGAATATCTGGCTACCATTGCATCGATATGATTATCCAGAATTACTGAAAGAAACCAGTCTGGATTCCATAATGGGTTATATTGGTGACTATTATTCATAGGTTAGACCTGTTTTTTAAAACGTTGTTAGATGATGGGGGAGTGCAGATAAAATATCTTCAGTGTACGTGATAAGGGTAAGTACGATACGTAATTATGTTTAGTGAATAGATTGGATAGATATTAAATGTAAGTCTGGGGAGAGTATTAATTATACTAAAAAACCCAAATTAATTTATTTGATGCAATTCTAAATTCAGCTAATTTTTCTATGTAATCTGTGTTATTTGAAATGGATGTTTAATTGATTTTTGCATGTTTCATTCGTAACTAAGATTTAAGGTCTTTTCTAAAGATTAATAATTACTGTCCTCTTGAATTTTTAATCTGTTCTGTCATCCAGGCTTCGACTTCACTTTTTAGCCAACGAGAACTTCGGCCAAGTTTAATTGGTGCTGGGAACGCATTTTCAGAAATTAATCTATAGAACCATTTGTCGGTCATATTGGTGTAGGCAGTGATAAATGCCATGTCGACGAGCTGATCATTCAATACTGATTTTGAATCCAGGATTTTAGTTAATGGCAAAGTCGTTTGGCTGGTCATAGCGATGCTCCCGTATGGTGGTGTTGAGTTGGGAGAGAGCCTGTTGTCGATGGGAGAGTAACGGGCATCTATCTCATACTATGAGCTCGGAAGTAGAAAGTTACATCTGCCTGAATCATACAGCCCATTGATGTCACTTTTAGCATGATGCGCCCATTGATATGCCTGAAAATTCTTTCGAAAAATGCGTATAGTGTTTGCCGATGATTACGACAGTAAAAAATCATAACGGCATAGTTATTTTTTAGATTTTAGCCATCTATTGTGGGCTTATTCTCATAATTAGCATTACATTAAACTCACTAGTTGACTCCAGTAAAAATACAATTTAAATACGTAGTATAGTGTTTTTAAATACAGGTATTTATAATGAATAAGAATGATAAGGATAGTCATTTAGGTGCTTTTGGAGAATTATTCTCTATTGAATTATCACAGAAAGAAATGGTTTCGACTGAGCAGCCGCCCACTTCTGTCAATCCTGAAAATAACAAGGAAGGCTCTTTATTGCAGGCATCAGAGGTGAAGCAACTTCCTGGCGATGATAGTAAGCACGAGTGCGCAGATGTAGATCTTTCTCCTGCTACTCTGGTGTCCGAAATAAATCAAACTGACCCTGCGATAGAACGTGTGATGCGGCAGGTATTGGCTCAGGAAGATACTCCCCCTAAAAAGCAAGTCTTAAATGGAGGTGAAGATCCCTACCTTCGTGATGTTGATTTTAGGTGGTTAAAAGGAGATGCCAATGAGCGAGCCATTTTCTGGTTTTGGATATATATCCGCACTGCATCAAATAGCCGTCTCAATTTGCCAGAATTAAAGTTGCAAAATGGCTGGGATTCAGAGGATCATTGTTTATATTCTTTTTTTAGACTTCCGGATAATCCCGTCAGCTCCGCTGAAAGGAGTCGGTTAATTATTACCTTCTTCAATAAACTCTCGGGTTTCTTCAATCCTATCCAAATTAAAGAGTCATTCGAACATATTCGTAGTATCTGGCTTCACTTGATTAGCCCTGTTCGACAATTTAAATGGTTAAAGAAAAAAGACTCTGAGGGTATTGAATGGGCGTGGGATTATTTATTAAAAAGGAAGGATGTCAATGATAACATCCTTTTTTGGTTTAAGCCCGCAGATGCAAATGAGAAATATATTGCAATCATGGGGGCAATTGATTGCTGGGTTATACGGGGGAATAAAATTGATTGTCAGGATAAAAAATTACTTCTGGATAACATGAAAAAAGCGTTTCAGCAGCGCGGGCGACGAGATAAAAAGAAAAGCTTCAATCTTAATACTGAAATTTCTATAAAAACCCGTAGAGAGCTTAAAGAGCTGGTTAAATTGCATGGTGTTAATATAAATAAATTTATTGAAAGGCTGATTGGTGATGAATATGGGAAATATAAAGACAATCCTAATGAATATAAAATATCTTTATTAAAGAATAAACAATAACTCCACTAATTTTCATGCCTATATTACTTATGTGAATAGCCGGTTGATTTCCTTCCGGCTTTGCTTTTCACAGGAGTAAAACATGTCCCAAGCCCCCGAATCGCAGGATACCAGTGATATCCTGCGTGCCTGCCTTAATTTCTTACCCCAACAAACGACCGAACGTATTCTTTCCCGCCTGCAACACGCCATCAACTACGAGCCCGTGATTGGCATTATGGGCAAAAGCGGGGCGGGTAAGAGCTCGCTTTGCAACGCCCTGTTTCAACAACCGGTATGCCTGACCAGCGATTTGCTGGGCTGTACCCGTGAACCTCAGCGGATAGTGCTCACCGTGGGCGAGCGCAGCATGACACTGGTGGATTTGCCTGGAGTTGGCGAGACACCGGAATACGATGCGGAATATTCGGCGCTGTATCAGAAGTTGCTGACGGAGCTGGATTTGATTATCTGGGTCCTGCGTGCTGATGATCGTGCGCGGGCGGTGGATATTGTCACGCACCGGTCACTACTTGCTTATGGCGCGGATGCTTCCCGTTTCCTGTTTGTCATCAGCCAGGCAGATCGCATTCCTCCGTTGCCAGAACCTGCCGGTCAGGCTGTTCCTTCAACTGAGCAGTGCCTTTCACTTGCGGTTATCAGTTCGCAGATTGCTGGTCAGTTGCCGTCCTCTTTCCCGGTGATGGCTGTTTCAGCACATACCGGCTACAACCTGCATGCTCTGGTGGAACTGATGATACACGCGTTACCTGTACAGGCCAGTAGCGCTTTTTATTGCCAGTTAAAGCCAGAAAATCATACGGAGGAGAGTGATGTCGCTGTACGTCAGCGTTTTGGTGAAATAGCCGGTTCGGCTTTTGATACGGTGATCACTTCTGAGCGTCTGCCTTCTGGCTGGAGCTTGTTGCTGAGGAGGCTGCGGGAAAAACTGGTACAGCTTGCATCGGAATTATGGGAGAGGATTTTTGGCTGAACCGGACAGACTCAGCCACGGACAGATGTAAACCCGTTACTTTTTATACCTTACGGATAAGGTTCGTTTTACGTAGTTCTTACCGATTTCATAGTCCGGGTTCCATGTCGCCAGATTATGCACACCGATTGCGGCGGCGCTTACCGCTCCCAGAAGTGCTGTTGGTGACCACAGGGAGCCTGCCACCGCAGTGCTTCTGTATTCGGTGTATACACGGCAGGTTAATTTCTTCTGCTGATGTTCAATCGCGTACCCCTCTCTTTCTTTGAATCTATAAATGTCCCTGGGCATGCGCCTTAGGGTCAAACGTTGCACTTTTTCAGGGCAGTGTATGTCAGAAAAGAATATATCGATCTGTATAAACGATCAATAATAAGAAATTGATCGTTATTATCTATCAATAATAACTTTCGATATCCATGAATTGATCGTCTTAACCTATCAAAAAGTAAGGATATCCTAGCTCGTTTCGCGCCGTTTCCTGCTCCTTTGACAGATGTTGACTGATTAATAACTTATGCAGTGGTTCTTTCCCGACCGCTGCTGCCAATCCACAGGTGATTTATGAAAACCAGAACAATAATTGCTCTTTTTCTCTCCGCCGCCTCTGTCTCTGCGCAAGCAGGCAACTGGATGGTGAAAAACGGATGGTGCCAGACCATGACGGAAGACGGTCAGGCGCTGGTTATGCTGAAAAAAGACACTATTGGTATCTTCGGCCAGTTGCAGGGTTGCCCCAACGGTCAGCAGGAACTGATGGGAAGCCGTATCAGTATTAACGGGAATTTGATCCCCACCTCTCAGATGTGTAATCAACAGACAGGCTATAAAGCTGTTGAAATCGAAGGCGGACAGGCACCCGCCGCAGCCAGGAAAGCCATTGAATCAATTGCCGCTCAGGATAATTCCAGCGTGCAGGTCTTTGGCACACAAATGAAATTTACCCGTGGTGATATGCTCCAGGTTTGTCCGAAATATGTCAACGCTCTTACAGGCGCATCAGCAGATGCCACCGGGAACAAGCCGCTGAAAGTCAACAAAGGTTCGGTAATGAAAGCGGCCAGACAGGCGTACACGAAAGAATATGACCGTGAAACGGCAGACGCCGCTGATTTTGGCAGCTATGAAGTGAAGGGAAATACGGTGGTATATGAAGTCTACAATGCCGCTTACCGCACCTACGATAAAATCGTTGTTACTGTAGGATCTGATGGTAACGCCACCGATGCAAAGGTGGAGTACATGGGGCAATAACCCCCTGGTATTGTTTCTGACTCAGTCATAAAGGCCGTGCCTCCATCGGGAAGCATGGCCTTTTTGTTTTTATGCCGCCTCACTCATTGCATCACCTGTCACAAGAGTAGGCAGAAATGACTTCTCACCGCGTTTTAACCCCCCTGATTTAACGACTCATCATCACGCCAGCCCTGACCGGCTGGCTTTTTTATTTTCGGAGTGATTAATCATGAATACTGCAATTACTGACGCCACCTTATTGTCAGACACTATTTTCGCCACGCCTGTCGCAGATGAACAGCGCCCCGGCTTCTGGCCTCAGCATTTTGCCGCTATTCCACAGTGGATATTACTGGAGCCGCGTATCTTTGCGTGGATGGACCGTTTCTGTGCGGATTACAGCGGCGGAATCTGGAATTTTTACACGCTCAGTAACGACGGCGCTTTTATGGTGCCGGATACTGACAGCGATGTGCAATGGCAACTCTTTAACAGCATGAACGGCAATAACACGCAAATGAGTGCAGAGGCCGCCGGAATTGCCGTCTGTCTTATCGAGTACAGCCATCATGCCTGCCGTACCGGATGCGATGCCATGACAGCGCACTTTTATCGTCTGCGTGAGTATGCTCTGCACCATCAGGAATGCTCCGCCATCATGCGCATTATTGACTGAGGAATAGGTATGACTTTCAACTTATCACTACCGCAGGAACTACCGCTGACAACCCGGCGTACTGTTCAGCGTGCTCTGGCGCTGCTTGAACACCATCTGCGCGAACCAGGCGCATCATTCACGTCCACAACGGTTGTCCGGGATTGGCTGCGTCTGAAAATGACCGGGCTGGAGCGCGAAATGTTTCTTGTGCTGTATCTTAACCAGCAAAATCAGCTAATTACTCACGAAACCCTGTTTACCGGCACTATCAACAGCACGGAAGTGCATCCCCGCGAAGTGGTGAAATCAGCCCTTCGCCATAATGCAGCCGCCGTGCTTTTTGCCCACAACCATCCCTCCGGTGAAGCTGAGCCCAGCCAGGCCGACAGACAGATTACCGCCAGACTGGTAAAGGCGCTGTCGCTGGTAGAAATCCGGGTGCTGGATCACTGCATAGTCGGAGGCATGACAGTGGTTTCATTTGCCGAACGTGGCTGGTTATGAAGGAGAGCAAAAGATGCCACTGACTGATGCCATACAGTGGGGATTAAAGCGAAGTTTCACACCGAATTTTGGCGCAAGGCTGGTACAGGAAGGCAACCGACTGCACTACCTGGCTGACCGGGCCAATATCACCGGTAAATTTGGTGACGCCGAATGTCTGAAGCTGGAAGAAGCATTCCCGCATTTTATCCGCCAGATGGAACTGATGCTGAGCACTGGCGAACTTAATCCCCGTCATGCGCACAGCGTCACTCTCTACCACAACGCTTTCACCTGTGAAGCCGATACTCTCGGTAGTTGTGGTTACGTCTACATCGTTATTTATCCCACTCAACGTTAAACCTTTTTCACACGCGAGAAAAAATGAAAACCTTACCTGCAACAATTCAGCGGGCGGCTAAGCCGTGCCCGTCTCCCGTGACGGTCTGGCAGATGCTGCTTACCCGTCTGCTGGAGCAACATTATGGCCTTACCCTGAATGACACGCCGTTCAGCGATGAAACCGTTATTCAGGAACATATCAACGCAGGCATCACACTGGTTGATGCCGTTAATTTTCTGGTGGAAAAGTACGAACTGGTACGTATCGATCGCAGAGGGTTTAACTGTCAGGAACAGTCACCTTATCTGGGCGCAGTGGATATTTTGCGGGCGCGGCAGGCAACCGGCCTGTTACGGCAAAGACATCTTCCTTCGATACGCTGAATCTTGCGAGCCGTCTTCCCGATTTACATCACCAATCTTTTTTCCTTATTAACTCATTGCATAATGCGCCTGCCATTCCCGGCGGGCGTGTTTGCTTTTTACGGACAAAATACCATGCAAGCAGAAGCTGAAATTTTAACCGATCATAATGAGCTGATTTGCTCCACCAGTATTGAACGCATCGTCACAGGACGTAATGCTGCGTTGAAACAGATTGAGGCGCTGATTTGTCAGCTAGATGACGTTTCCCGACTCACTTCAGAAATTGGCGGCGACATAGCGAGTCATTGGGCGATGCGGCAGGGCCATGCTTTCGACTGCTGGCTGGTGCAACCTGTAGATAAAGCGATGCCTGTCATCACCCGCAATATCGACCGCAGCATCTGGCGCGATCTGATGCTGAAGTCCGGGATGTTAACGTTGATGGATGCTGAAGCCCGCAGTCAGTGGGCGAAGAACCTGGAGGAGGGCGATCTTCCGGCCATCAGTGAAGCCAATATCCTGAGTACCTTTGAGCAGTTGCACCATAACAAGCAGGACGTTTTTGAGCGCGGGATAATTAATTTATTCAAGGGATTGAGCTGGGACTACAAAACCAATAATCCTTGTTACTTCGGCAAGAAGATTATCGTCAACAATCTGGTGAAGCATGACAGATGGGGCTACAGCCTGAACTGGGGCTGGCGACGCGATCAGCTCGCCGATCTGGAGAGGATGCTGTACCTACTTGACGGGAAGACCATTCCCGATAACCGGCATGATATCTCTATCCGGTTTATGGACTTTGTGCGCGACAACCCGCATCAGCAGGTCTTCGAGGATGAGCTGTTCACCATTCGCTACTTTCAGAAGGGCAGCGGGCATATCACGTTTAATCGTCTGGATCTGGTGGAGAAGATGAATGACATTGTGGCGAAGTACGGCTTTGTTGAATAAATCGAACTTTTGCTGAGTTGAAGGATCAGATCACGCATC
>OGJZ01000578.1_pt1 | contig 42184 bp, 38 predicted proteins | sample 1572321 | NCBI WGS metagenome assembly OGJZ01 (sample SAMEA2582086, study PRJEB24529) | metagenome | biome: Human gut stool | place: China | collected 2011 | reverse complement strand
ATCCTCCAATATATTAACTACAAAAATGAAAAGCCTATTGGCAGAGTTAAATATGAGCTATTTTAATTCCGCCAACAGGTTAGTTTAATTGTGTTTAAATTTAAGGAGGGCTCTTCTGAGTTACAGAAGAGGCCCTATGGTGAATATAGTTGTTATTTTTTGCAAAGTGCCCTAAAGTCACAATAGGCACATTTGTCTTCTATTTCAGTCTGGGTGAAAGAGATATCTGGATTGAATATATCTTCCAACAATGTCTTCAGATTTTCTCTGAAGTCTCCTTCATATTGTGCAAAGTTGTCTACCGGTTCTTTAGGTTTTCTAGGTTCTCCCATTTGGATAACAGGAGAGTACTTCTCAGAAGCTGCCCGATGTATGTAAAGAAGAGCCGGAGCCACCAGGCGGCTGTCATTTTTTTCTCTTAGTTTTTTGCAAACAATAGAAGCATAGAGGAATGTCTGGAAAACATAGTTCGAACGTTTCTTGTCTGGAATGAAGAGTGACTGTACATTGGCTGGCGTATCGGCATCTCCTCCTGTTTTATAATCTACAATTCGCAGACTTTCTCCTTTGGAATCAATTCGGTCGATGATACCTCCGATGCGGGATTGGATATCCCCGGTTGAAGTGCATATCTCTATATTTTCAAAAATACGTTGCTCGGAACCGATGAATGTAAAAGGAGCATATCGCAGGTCGTTACGGAGAAGTTGCTGGATGTATTTTACAATTACTGCCGAGTTGATCAGCTGAATACCGTTGTATTCAGGTTGCTCGTTGGGGGGCAGATTGAAAAATAATTCCTTAAAGCCATTGTCAACGTATGTTTGCAGACGGACTTCATCTTTAAGCAGTGTTTCCAGGTTCTCTTTGCTGATTAGTTTTCCGTGTGCGGTAAGATCTTTATATATATGTTCTGCTGCATAGTGGAAGATACTACCGAATTTTGCTGAGTCAATGTCTGCCGTAACTTCGTCTGGCGCACTGAGTAATGCCACATATTTGTAATAGAATTTTAAAGGACAATCCAGGTAGCAATTTAGTGCAGACGGTGATATAAGAGCTTTTGGGTTATTTCGGATATCAAACACAGATTTCATCCGTTCCATGATATCGGGAGTTTTCTCAATGATGATAGGGGTTGAATCTTGAGGAGATTGGGCTGCTTCCAGTTGTTTGCGTAGGACTGGATATCCCCATTCTATCAGAAACTGGAGCATGAAGCGGGAAAGTTCTCCCCGGTTAATTCCATCAGTAGCTGTATTGTAAACTAATGTTACCTTTTCTGCCCGTTGCATAAGACGGTAGAAATAGTAAGCATATACAGCGATTTTATGGTCGATTGTTGTCATACCGAAAGCTTTCCGTAAGTTGTAGGGAATGAAAGAAGAATCACCTCCGGCTTTGGGTAACTGTCCTTCATTTACCGAGAGCATGATAAGATGCCGGAAGTCGAGATTACGAGTTTCCAGAACTCCCATTACCTGCATGCCGATGGCCGGTTCGCCGTGGAAAGGTATGCTTGAGGATGACATGACGCGGGTAAGCAACCGCTGGAAAGTGCCTGCCTGTACGTTGAGCTCTTTGCTTTCAATCAGTGTATGAAAACGGTTGACCAATGTATAGGTTTTGAATAATGATTCACGGTACAACTGGTCGAATGCATCGGAATGTGATGCTGCCTGTTGCTGGTAAATTACTGCAACTTCTTTTAATGCCTCCGATAGCATACTGCATAAATCGAGGTTGTTTCTGCGTGGAGTAAAAAGTAATTCCAGCACATTGTCTTGTTTCAGTTCCGACGGGAGCGGGTAGAAGCGGTTATCCCGGGTGAGAGTTTGTTCCAGTTTTTCCGCTTCGGGCGACAGTTGTCGGGTATAGGGATGTTTCAATACACTGATAACCTCTGCGAACAGATACCGTCCGTTATTCGGGTTATATCCCGAAGTATGAAGTTCCATCAGTGCGTTGACAAAACTGTATGCAGGAGTCTGTGAAAGCGGAAATCCCATTGTAATGTTTATATGCTTTACATTGTCGGGCAAAGCATGCAATACGGGCTGGAGCAATGCTTCATTACATAGTACAACGGCAGTTTCTTTTTCCTGGGAAGTAAGATTTTCCCGAATCCATTGAGGCAAGTATCGTACTTGTCCGTTTTCTGTCGGCGACTCGATAAAAGTTACTTCTTTAGGCTGATTCAGGTTGTCGAAAAAAGAAGCGGGCAACTCTGATGGAAAATCCCGTAGATTGCGGCGGATAAATTCTCCGGCCTCATGAGGAGTCTTATTGAGATAAAACGTGTCGTAATCCCAATAGAACATGGCTTTCCCTGCTTCATTCAGTTTCTTAAACAGGGTATGCTCTACTTTATTCAGTACATTGAAACCTACGAATATGTATTTATTGTAAGGAAGAGCTTCTACATCCAGTTGTTCTATGACTTGCCTGTACAACATACCTTCGTATGCGATTGACTGGCTTTCCAGCAATGCTTTGTATTCCGCATAGATATCACCCAGTACATTCCACATGGAGATAAAGCGCTGTTTCAGTTCTGTTACCTGATTGATTGAGAAATTATGAAAGAACTGACTTAATGCCTCCTTTTGTCCTTCCTCCAGAAAGTCATAGTTATCCATCAATTCATTCAGATCTTTGAGGTTGCTGAACAGTGCATGTGTGTCGGCCATGTTCTTGTCTGCATCGTCAAAGTCGGCAATAAGCATTTCTCCCCAGAAATAAAAATCGTCGAGTGTCTCTTTACTTCCAGTAGCTTTTTGAAAAACCTTATAGAGATCGCATACCAGTTTTATCGGATCGGCAATCGATAAGTCGGATGATTGGCGGAACAGTTCGCTGATGCTGACATAAGTCGGCGACCAGATAGGACGATCGCTTTCCTGAGCCAGATATTCATTGAAGAACAGACTGGCACGCTTGTTTGGGAATACAATTGCAACTTTAGTAAAGTTACCTTCGGTTTTGTTATATAAATCGTGTGCTACTTGTTTCAAAAAAGTTTCCATATATCCAGATGGCTTTTGTCGTTTATTTAACTTCTTCCAGTTCATTGGCAAAAACATACCACAGATAACCTTTTATCTGTTCATATCCCATGGCAGATAAAAGATCCATGTATTCGCTGACTTGCTGGCGGTAACCGTCTTTGGGTTTTCCGAATTTGAAATCGACTACAATAACTTGTCCGTCTTTCATCATCACGCGGTCCGGACGGCGGGTCTGCATGATGCCTTCATCGTCTGTATAGATAATGCTGCATTCATTGTATAACTCCCATTCGCCGCTGTACCAGTCTTTCACTTTGGGGTTTCCCAGTGCCCATTGGGCCAGCTTATAAATCTGTTGTTCTTGTTCGGCTGACTCAAGAATACCTTCGAAGCGCAGTCGCTCGATAGCCTGCGGTAAGTCGCTTTCCTGTCTGATGGAAGCGAAGACATTGTGCAGTAACTGTCCTTGACGGATGTAGCGGCCTGTCTTGTCATCCTCTTCATCGCCCCGAATAAAATCGGCAGAACGGTTGGACTGCTTGAACTCTATTTCTGTTTCTATCGACTCTATGCGGACCGGAATGTTTTCGGACTGTGCAGCCAGCGGATTTTCCGTTTCTTTTTTCTTTTTCTCTTCCGATACGCAAAGCTCTCCGAATTCATATATTTCGGAGTTGGTTTCGCCGGAGCTTTCATTTTCTTCTGCTGCTTCCGGAGATGTTTCCTCCATTGTCAGTGATACGTGTGGCAAAGCTTCCAGAAGCAGTTCGGAAACAGTACCCTTTTGCTTGGCTTTTCCCCATACAATAAGGTTTTTGCATGCACGGGTAAAGGCAACATACAGCAGATTCAGATTGTCAACCCAGAGTTGAAGCCGTTCTTCCAGATAACTATCGCGGTAGACTGATTCTGCCATTGCACCCGAATAGTTTACCGGAACGATATCCAGTTCGTTGAAAGGCGGACGGTCTGTATTCTTCCCTGTTCCTGCTACCGAACACCAGATGAGATGACTGTTGGTTTCATTCTCCATTTTCCAGTCGCAGAAGGGAAGTAAAACCGTATGATACTCCAGACCTTTTGACTTATGGATAGAGAGAATCCGAATCCCTTCTATTTCTCCCGAAGGAATTGTCTTTTCGTGAAGGCGTTCGTCCCAGTATGAGATGAAAGCGGTAAGTTCGGAAGAATTATTCTGCATATATTCTGTTACGGCGTCATAAAAAGCACAGATGTATGCATCCTGTTTTTCGATGAGCTGCATGTCGAACAGTATGAACAGTTTTTCCAGAAGCTCGTATAAAGGCATCAGCCTTAGTTCTTCTCGCAGGAGGACAAAACCTGCCGGCAGGTAACTTTCTACTTGATTCAGCAGAACCGTATTTAAGTCGATATTGCGTTTCAGTACTTCACGCTGATAGGCAGTTGCCAGTCTTGCCAGAGCTATATGATCGTCGGGAGATGTCAGATAGCGTAATCCGTCTATCATCATGCAGATGGCAAGAGAAGCATCCAGCCGGAAAGCCTCATCCGATACAATCCTGTAAGGTGTATGCTTGTCGAAATAATCAGCTATGGCAGGGATTGTCTTGTTTTTACGTACCAGAATGGCAATATCATTTGTACGGACTCCCTGATTAATGAGTGAAACAACCTCCGATGCCAGTTCCTCCAGCATTGTTTCGGCATACGGATGTTCCTTTTCATCCGAAATAAAACTTAGCTTTACATATCCTTTTTCGTCCTTTTTGGCTGTCTGCTGGCATACATCGCTGTAAGCGTGCTGAAGCTGTATGCAGGGTTCTCCCATTTCATCTTCGTAGAGTTGGTTCAGTACCTTGCAGGCAGCGGTAAATATTTCGTTGTTGAAGTGGATGATGCGTGCTTCACTTCGCCAGTTAGTCCCGAGGGTACATTCGCGCACACGTAAAGTTTTATCCTCACCCAGTCCGGCAAGAATCTTCCAGTCACCGTTTCTCCACCGGTAAATACTTTGTTTGATATCGCCCACGATGAGACTGCCTTCTTTTTGGGCAAGGCTTTCTTCGAGCAGCAGATGGAAGTTTTCCCATTGCATGCGTGAGGTATCTTGAAACTCATCAATCATTACCGTGTCGATGGTTGTACCGATTTTCTCGTACACAAACGAGGCATCTCCTTCATGAATCAGTCCGTGCAACAGTGCATTGGTATCCGATAATAGAAAACGATTGTGCAACTGGTTTTGCAGGCGTACTTCTTCATCGATATTGGCAAGCAGACGGAGATTGTTCAGATAACGGAGCGAAAGGTCGCAGGAGTTTACCAGTATATTGTTTTTTGGTCGGAAATCTTCCGCAGTTTTCAGCAGAGGAATCAGCTCATTTGCTGCCAGTGAACGAATTGTGTCACGGTAAGCAGAAGTCTTTGTTATCCAGTTCTCTTCACTTTCCAGACATTTTTCTACAGTTGCGTTGTGTACGTCACTTCCCAGATAACCATTCCCGATTTTATTGAAATAGCTTCCTATACCTCGAGAACCGTTTTTCAGGTCAGCAGGGGTCAAACCGTTTACTTCCAGTACACCAAGAAACTGTTCGTTGAAGCCTTTCATCTCTTCCAGTGCTTCCGTGCGGATATCCTGTAGCTGTTTACGGTAGGTAGGAATGAATTGGGGATCTGCCAGCTTTTTTCTCAGTCCGGCGCCTTTTTCTACATAACCTTCATCGAAAATATTACGGCCGAATCCCTTGATTTCGTTGGAAACATTCCAGCGTTTGTCGTCGGCAATACGTTCTTCTATATATTCGAGTAACCAGTAAAGAACCGGTGAACGCCGGTCGAGCTTTTCAATCATGGCATCTACTGCATCCGAAAGGACGTCGGCATTATTCAGTTCAATAGACATATTAGCTCCCAGTTCCAGTTCACGGGCAAGGTTGCGCATGACCGACTGGAAAAATGAGTCTATGGTTTCGATGCGAAAACGACTGTAATCGTGAATGATGTTTGTCAAAGCCTCACGTGCAGCATGCCGTATTTCGGCCTCATTTTTTGAAGTAATTTTCAGCAGCTCTTCCAGATAGCTGTCCGAGCTCTTTAAGCCATTTGCCAAACCAAAAAGTTGCTCCAGTATACGTTTTTTCATTTCGGCAGTAGCCTTATTGGTAAACGTTACGGCAAGAATGCGGCGATAAGCGTGAGTATCTTCAATAAGTTGTTTGATATATTGTACGGCAAGAGTAAATGTTTTTCCCGAACCTGCCGAAGCTTTGTAGACCAGTAATTGTGGATAATCTGTCATTTTTTTAGGTTGTTTCCAGTTCGTAAAAACAAAGATAAGAAAAAGAAATAACAGATTAAGGGAAGTGTTGTGAAAGTAATAAAAAAACATGCTGAAGTTTTAGGTAAAATATGCTCAAGTTTTACTAAAAACTTCAGCATGTTTTTTTATTATTCTTTGACGGTTTAGATACTTTTAATTTTTAATATAAGTACGCTTATTAAACTGTTGAAAAATATTGGAATGCAATACGAATAGTTACAAGCGAAGTTGATATTAATATTTCATTCTGTTGGATGAAAATCTTCAGAATGCGCTGATGGGGAAAATAGACTAATTTGATGGATTTGATACTCAATTGACTGTTTTGCTATCTTTTTGTATATGAAATTCATCCTCAATCAGCTTCCAAATAACTGACAGAGGATTGATTAGCTCCATTATAAAAATACTTGAACGCATCCTTCATCATTTGTACATCTTCCGGATGGCAGTCTTTATGCAGTTCCACTAACCGGTTCAGCTCTTCTTCAATGGTCTCTACCGCTATGATGTTTGAGAAATAAAATTCCCAAAACTCAAACCGGTGTCCTTTACGTAGCGGAGCCAACGCATTCAATATCTGTTCCGAATGGTCAATCATGTGACTTTCTACGCAACTTTGTAGATAATTGGCAGCATCGGCATCTTTTCTACCTCCGATTGCAATGTTTACCAGTTTCTTGTAATAGAGCGAATCCGGAATTAGATTCAGTTTATATTGAAAAGCATATACATGTTTGTGTCCTGCAAAATATAGATTTTTTCTTCCTTCTTTATCATCCGGATCAAACTGATAAGTTACGATGTATTCCATCCATGTATTTGGGAAAGCCTCGAAATAAGCCATCTGCGCTTCCTTGCTCTCCGGATGCTTCAGCAATTCACGGTAAGTTGCATTGAGCTTAACCGTGTCTGCCATGAAATATTGTGCGTATAGGTTAGCTGTCGCTATCGCGAACAGGATAACAAAAAATAGGCGTTTCATAGTGTTATTTTTTTGTTTTGCTATTGTTTCGCGCATTGGTAAAACACAATTCTTAATCGGCATCCAAATAACCGTGAGAGAAAAAGTTTACTCCATTGTAGAAATACTTGAAAGCATCCTTCATCATTTGCACGTCTTCCGGATGGCAGTTCTTATGCAGTTCTACTAATCGATTTAACTCTTCCTCAATGTCAGCTGATTTTACAATATTCGAGAAGTAAAATTCCCAAAACTCAAATCGGTGTCTTTTACAAAGCGGAGCCAATGCATTCAATATCTGTTCCGAATGGTCAATCATGTGACTTTTTACGCAACTCTGTAGATAATTGGCAGCATCGGCATCTATTCTACCTCCGATTGCAATGTTTACCAGTTTCTTGTAATATAAAGAATCCGGAATTAGATTCAGTTTATATTGAAAAGCATATACATGTTTGTGTCCTGCAAAATATAGATTTTTTCTTCCTTCTTTATCATCCGGATCAAACTGATAAGTTACGATGTATTCCATCCATGTATTTGGGAAAGCCTCGAAATAAGCCATCTGCGCTTCCTTGCTCTCCGGATGCTTCAGCAATTCACGGTAAGTTGCATTGAGCTTAACCGTGTCTGCCATGAAATATTGTGCGTATAGGTTAGCTGTCGCTATCGCGAACAGGATAACAAAAAATAGGCGTTTCATAGTGTTATATCTATTGTGATATTATCATCTTTTGCGTATCTTTCTAAGAATTCCCTCATTTGTCCTAACTTCGTTCCACTGTCATGAACTTGATATTCCTTTTTTGTTATATCTTCCGACCAAGATGTACCGGGTAATAGACACCCTTCAGTATTGCCGCCTGTATTTCCCTCATGAATTTTAATGGCTGTTCTACCGATTACATCTTTCACTTCATAATATCCTTCACGACCATCATAAGTAGAAGGCTGTACTTCATAAACTCCGGGTAGAATTGCTGTATCTGAACCCGCTTTGTTACTTCTTTCATAATCAGCTTCTGGTTCCAAGAAGTATCCCTCTAAAGTAGACAATATTTCACCGTAAGCTCCATAAGCAAACATTTTAAATTGGCTTAAAGTACTTTTATCTCCATACCTCATTCGGTTGACCACAATATTTACCCCATTGGTCTTAACCCGATTTACTCCGGTATAAACTTGAGATGTAGACATACCCGGAATGTAGTCGTGTTCACCCAAATAACCATGCCCTTCCACATAACCTCCATGCCAGTCGCCATCTTCACTCAACTGATAATAGTCTGTTTTAGACACAGGATAACCTTCACTTCCATAACGAACCCAAGAACCGTTATAGATGGAATTTCCATAATCTATCGAAGAGGCATATTCTTCTACCCTGCCTAAACCTTCCACATATCCACCGAACCAACGACCTTTCCGGGCTAATGTATTATAATCAGCTTGTGATACAGGATTATTGGATGTACCATAATTAAGGACATTCGGGTCATACATATCACTTCCTGCAGCCTGATAATCGGAATTAAGGGAGTCCCAATAATCTCCGAATGTAGCTCCATGACTGTTCCCCGAATCTTCACGAGTACGAGTCCAATACGTATTGCCATCTGCGGCTTGGTACAAAATGCCATACTCATTAAAGTATCCGCCACCACTCATCGCTCTGTTGGCAATTTCACCAGATGGTTGTTGTTCCATCTTCAATGCGTCAAAACTGTTGCTTGTTAATTTCTTTTTCATAATAAATACATTTTAAAGGTTTGTTATATGGTTTAAAGTTGTTTGCTGATTGGTAGGCAAAAGCATACATCCTAATCCTGCCAACCCGTTTTGAAGCAGAAAACCGTCTAAGGTGATTTTCTGTTGTTTCCGGTCGATGAAAGTACCTATTTCTTCCGTAGTAGGCAACGGAATGATTACTTTGCCAAAATAGAGTTCTTGCAACCATGCAATGCGTATGTATTGTTCCATGTTTTTTATCGGTCCGTTTGTTTGTGGAAAACAAATAGATTGAATTTCGTACCATAACTCCGGATGATATTTCTCTGCTTCTTGTTTCAGCTGTTCAAATATAAGGCAGTCAGCCGGAGTATACCATTTTTGTTTTAATATCCGCCGAAGTATATCAGGTAATAACTTACAGACTACATTGGCTTTTTCCATACATTTCCGCATCCGATTTATCCCTATCAGAAAATGTAATACAGAATTAATGTGATAAAGAGATATTTTTCCTCCAAATTTACGAATACCTCCTTCGCAAATATGTAATATATGTATGGCTTGTTCTTCAAAATAAGGTACATTCAAATTATCCTGCCACCGCTCTAACAAATAGACCGCTTGTCCGAACAGTGAAATTCCAGGGTTACAGGCTATCCAATTAAATACTTTCCGGTCTACGCTTTGCAATACCTCATTGGGATTTCCGTCTACAAGCCCTTCTTTCAAAAGCCGGTTGACAGCCCAGCCCACTCCGGTTAGTCCGTTTTCAAAGTCAGATGGCATATTAGCTGAGGTTCTCAACACCTTGTCAAGTAAATCACCGGCAAAATCACTATAATATTCATTGCCGGCATACGAGGAATAACGGAACAAATAAAGGATAATCCCCATCCGTCCGTTCAACAAACCGTTTCCTGTTACATGATAGCTATACAAGACCAAAGTATTGGCTATGCGCAATAAAGATTTTTCCATACATTTACTATTTTCGGTTACGATTAACAGTTTCTATCACTTCCCTAAAAAAGCAAATCAAATCGGGTACATGATAATCGAAAGTAAATTCCATGCGATGACTCCTTACGTTATGTTCGGTTTGACTTATAACAGAACGATTTTTCAGTTGTGAAATCAGTTCATGTATGGTATTGTAAAAAATGCCCATGCCACGTTTTCCCACATACTCACGCATTGCAGTAACATGGTTTTCGTTTAACTTTAATATCATAGGAATACCTGCAGCTGCCAACGTATTTATACGTGCGGGCAAATTCAAATCCGACCAATTAGCACGCAACAGATTTTTTTCATTGAAACTGTCATAACTATGTAACCAGCCTGCATCATATTTTGAAAATTCGTTTACCCACTGTAATTGCGAGCAATGATTATGTATATGAAAATGATCGGGTGCAGCTTTGTGAAACTTGCTCATTACCAAACTGTCGGAAATGTAATTTTCATTATACACATGTACATGGATATTAGCATCTGCCAATGCGCGTAATTCACCGGGAGACAGACCTATCATTCTGCCAGTCACCACTGTATGAACCGCACCATCGGTAGCAGATAATTTTTCAGCAAATGTTCCACTATAAAAACAATCCGCTTTGGGTAAATCACCATCCAATACATAAGTAGGAACAGATTTTACATAGTTGGGGATAAATAATTGAAACCAATCTTTTATTACATCATTCAAATAAATCCTCCCATCTGCATAAGTGTATAAATCTATCAATTTATCCCACAGTCCGGCTTTCATAGCTTCGTGAGGACCTTCTTTGAAATGCCAGACAAACGGAATTCCCATATTGGCTTTCAACACTTCGTATGCTATATCAATAGCTCCTGTGCTTAGCTGGGCGTAAATTATGTCTGGTCGGATTTCACATATCCTTTCCTGCCAACATTCATAAGGAATGTCTTTTATATGACCAAATGGAAGAGGACCTACCGTTGAATAACAGAAACGAGGCTTTGCCCAAAGTCCATAAAGTTGATGACCGGCTTCTTCAAAGGCATACATTCGCTCTGGATTATAAGCCAACTCACCTACCAACAGTATTTTCAAAGAATCTTTGCATGGCAAAATTTCTTTACGATAGGGTGCATAAATTTCCGGTTCGCTAATCGTCTTATAGTGAGTAGTTCTAAACCGGATAGGATGCTTTACTTGATAATATTGTCTGTATTTATTTAATCCACCGCCGTATTGCTCTCCCGTAATTTTGTGCCGTTGATTAGGATGATTCGTCCATTCGCAAGTGACTTGTTTGGTAGGAACAAAAATTCCTTTGTCTGTCAATTTTCTCCAGAAAGTAAAAAACAAGTCTTCAGACACACATTCTTCACGTTCTGTCCAACGGTCAGACGTATTCCGATGTGCTGTTTGTACCATCAAAAGATTATAATCCATCCTTATTCCATACGTACTTTGATAAGCCAAAATGCCTGGAGCTTCCGATGCGTCATAACGTACTCCGCTAAATGCCAAAACAATATCTGTTGATTCATCCAATTTAGCTTTCAGCGTTTCCAAATGTGTGTCGTCATAATAATCATCCGAGGGTAAATAAGCAATATATTCATAGTTTGCCTGTTCCAAAGCCTGATTGACAGCATGCCCTAACCCGGTATTTTCTTCATTACGGATATAAATAATTTTTAAAGATTGGAGATAATCGGATATATACAGTTCTGTATCATCAGTAGAGCCATCATTGACAATGATTAACTCCCATTCTGAATAGGTTTGCCTTTGGAGACTGGCAATAGCCCTTCGTATAAAAGCCGCCTGATTATAGGTAGGCATTATAATGGAAAAACCTGTATGCCTCATAGTATTATTGGTTTATGAAGTGGCTCAATTTTGTACTAGATTCTTTTAAAACATAGTATACAGTCTGAATAACTTCTTATATCAATGAATGACTAAATTCATATAAAGTAAGTCCTATGTATTTTATGCTTGATAAAGATACGAAAAAGTATCTATTTTTCTTATATTGCTATCCAAAAAAATGTAAAACCACAAAATAGGGCCGACTTCATTTGCTAGGTCAGCCCATTTTCATTAGATTTTTGTCGTCAAACAAGAAAATCTAATTATGAGCAAAGCATACTTTTATGCGGACGAATATTCTACAGTCTGGTTATAAAATTACTGGATAAGCTAAAAATCTTTCAGATAAGCCGTAAACATGGTGGTGAATACTATGTAAAAACGATTCGATGGCTGGACATATTTTGTCGTTATGCTCTATGCTGTCATCATGCGTTTTGATTCCTTGCGTGAGATAATGCCGTCCATACAGGCAGAAGCCCGCAAACTTTGTCATTTCTCCAATATCCTGTTCAAGGGTGTGGAACGTCATCCTAAGACCGGCAAAAAGAAGGAGGTATATTTTTGATGGGACTTGGAATAACAAAATACCGCTCGACCATTATATATTCGATGGTTGAGCGGTATTTTGTATATTAAATCGATTTTGTCGGACAACAATGTTTTTTTATTATTCTTTGATATCCTGATAAAGGAAACGTTTGATGCTCTTTTTAGCTGTTTTCTCGAACTCTTCAGGATAGAGTTTGATACGGGTAATTTGTGAATAAGCCGGCAGCATTTTGTTAAGCTCTGTACGGTTGACCTCGATGGCTGCTTCCAGCGCTTTTTTGTCCATACCTTGTGCAAAGGCTTCTTCATTGTCTGGATAAACCAGTGCGATAAGCTTGTCTCCAGCCAGAATGACAAGCGATTCGTTTACGAAAGGCATGTTGTTCAAACGGGCTTCAATTTCCTCAGGGTAAATGTTTTGTCCGGAAGCTGTAAGCAGCATGTTCTTGCAGCGTCCCTTAATGAAAATATTTCCCTCGGCATCCTTGATGGCCATGTCGCCTGTATGAAGCCAGCCATTGCAATCGATAGCCTGTGCTGTGGCTTCCTCGTTCTTGTAATAACCCAGCATGACATTCATTCCCCGGCATACCAGTTCTCCCGGGATGCGTTCCGGATCGGATGACAATACCTTTGTTTCCATATTCGAAACTGTTTTTCCACACGATGTGTACAGTATTTCATCCCAGCGGCTGTGGCAGATAAGCGGAGCGGCTTCTGTCATTCCGTAGGCAATGGTGTAGGGGAAGTTGATTTTTCGTAAAAATGCCTCTACCTCAGGATTGAAAGGTGCACCTCCGATTACTATTTCGATAAAGTTACCTCCAAATACCTCCATAGCCTGTGTGCGGATCTGTTCTTTTATCTTATCACTGACGATAGGCAGTTTCAGCAGGAGTTTCCCCAGTTTGTTGTCTACTTTAGGCAGAATATTCTTCTTGAAAATCTTCTCAACGATGAGAGGAACACATGCTATGACACGCGGACGTATTTCAGCAAATGACTCGGCAATGATTTTAGGTGAGGGCATGCGTGTAAGGAACCATAAGTGCGCGCCCACGGTTACTCCATAAATAAAATCGAAAACCAGACCGAAAATGTGTCCTAACGGCAACATTGATACCACATTGTCGCCAGGTTTCAAACCTACTTTTTTATGAATGTGTACTACATTCGAGATAATGCTGCGATAAGGAAGCATTACTCCTTTCGAATATCCGGTTGTACCCGATGTGTAATTGATGACAGCCAGCTCTTCCGGTTCTTCGCGGCGATAAGATACATTCTCCGCACGGAAGCGGCAAGGATAACGTTTCCCGAATTCTTCATTCAGATGTTCACGGGCATAGGTAAGGCGTTGTGAGCGTGAAACAACCAGATCGAAGTTTTTCAGCTCGATGATACCTTCCAGATGAGGCATGGCAGCTTCGTTGAAATTTTCCCACACCTGATCGCCCACGAACAGCATACGTGCTTCCGAATGGTTTACTATATTATGTACATTATCGGCTTTGAATTCGTGAAGGATAGGGACGGCTACTGCTCCATAAGTGATAACACCGAGAAATGTTGCAGTCCAGTTTGCGCTGTTTCTACCGCAGAGCGCGATTTTATCTCCTTTTTTTATACCTGCATGTTCGAATAGAATATGCATCTTTTCTATTTTGCGCGCTACATCTTTGTATTGTAAGGTAGCTCCCTTGTAGTCTGTCATTGCATCCAGATTCCAGTTTTTACGGATGCTTTCTTCAATAAGTTGTATTAAACTGCTTGTTGTTTCCATTGTTTCATTGCACACTAATCGTGTTAATGTGCGCAAAAATAATAAAAGTTGTCCGAACAACTGGTATATTCACTGAATTATTTTCTGTCAGACAGGGGATAATCTCCAATAATTGCTAACTTTGCCAATAAAAATAGATAAACAAAATATAGTTATGCTGATTTATAATACAACCTTTCATGTGGAAATGAACGATGCGAGAAATTTTGTAATTTGGTTGAACGAATGCTATATTCCTGAAGTCGAACAGTCGGGAGAACTGCGTAATCCTCGCATATTACGTATATTAAGCCATAAGGAGCAGGATAGCGAATGTTTTTCTTTACAATGGGAGGTAGAAGATAGTGCAGCGCTTCATCGCTGGCATACCAAGCAGGGTGCACGCTTGAATGAAGAAATGCTGAAGATATTTAAGGATAAAGTGATTGGCTTTCCCACATTAATGGAGGTGGTCAAGTGATACAGCCTGTAAAGGAAAAGATTATTTTGGGAATAGATCCCGGTACAAATATCATGGGCTATGGAGTGCTGAAGGTGACAGGAGTAAAACCTCAAGTCGTGGCCTTGGGAGTGATAGACCTGAGAAAATGTACTGATCCGTACTTGAAATTGAAGCATATTTACGAACGGGTGCAGGGAGTGATTTCCTCTTATCTGCCTGATGAGCTGGCTATCGAAGCCCCTTTCTTTGGAAAAAATGTACAGTCGATGTTAAAACTGGGACGTGCCCAGGGTGTGGCTATTGTGGCTGCTTTATGTCGGGATATTCCTGTAACGGAATATGCTCCTCTGAAAATAAAGATGGCGATAACAGGAAACGGTCAGGCCAGTAAAGAGCAGGTGGCCGATATGCTGAAGCGTATGCTGCATATTCCCGAGTCGGAAATGGGGCCCTTTATGGATGCTACCGATGCATTGGGGGCTGCATATTGTCATTATTTGCAAATGGGCCGTCCGGCTATGCCGAAAGCGTATTCAAGTTGGAAAGACTATATACAAAAGAATCCCGATAAAGTGAAAAAATAGAAAAATCATGAATGCAAAACACCTTTTAGCTATGTTGACCTTAGCAACGGCAGTTGGCTGCAATTCTATCCAGAGAAGTTCATTCGATTCGTTTGATGAATACCCTGTATATGAAGGTAAATGGGAAGAAATGACTTACTCGCCGGCTGGAACGCATTTTTCTTTGTGGGCTCCTACAGCTCAGGAAGTACGTGTCATGTTATACGAAAAGGAACAGGGCGGAGCTGTCCAGCGGATGATAAGCATGCAGCAGGCAGCCGACGGAATGTGGCAGGCTGTGGCAGAAGGTGATTTGAAAGGTAGCTTTTATGCATTCAATGTAAAAATAGATGGCATCTGGCAAGGTGATACTCCCGGTGTTATGGCAAAAGCGGTGGGAGTAAATGGCGACCGTGCTGCCATTATCGATATGAGAGAAACTAATCCTCAGGGATGGGAAAAGGAGGTACGTCCGCCCTTAAAAAGTTTTTCTGATATCATTATTTACGAGATGCATCATCGTGATTTTTCGATCGATACGGTTGCAGGCATCAAGCATAGAGGAAAATTTCTGGCTCTGACGGAAGACAGCACCCATACTTATCTGGGTGAGAAGACAGGTATTGCGCATTTAAAGGAGCTGGGAGTGACTCATGTGCATTTGTTGCCTTCATTCGATTTTTCGTCAGTCGATGAAACAAAGCTGAATAAGCCTCAGTACAACTGGGGATATGATCCGAAAAATTACAATGTTCCCGAAGGTTCGTATGCAACAGATCCTTATAAGCCTGATGTGCGTATTCGTGAATTTAAGCAAATGGTGATGGCTTTGCACCGTGCTGGAATCAGGGTAATAATGGATGTCGTATATAATCATACGGCTCTGACAAAAGGAAGCAATTTTGAACGTACAGTTCCCGGTTATTTTTACCGTCAGGATAGTGAAGGAAAGTTTGCCAATGCTTCGGGATGCGGTAATGAAACGGCGAGTGAACGCGCCATGGTTCGGAAATTTATCATAGAGTCTGTTTGTTACTGGGCGAATGAATATCATGTAGATGGTTTCCGTTTCGACCTAATGGGCATACACGACATCGTTACGATGAAGGAAATCCGAAAAGCTCTTGATGGAATAGATCCTACCATATTTATATATGGAGAAGGATGGGCTGCCGGTACTCCGCAGCTTCCTGCTTCTGAACTTGCTATGAAGAATAATGTTTATCAGATGCCTGGTATTGCGGCTTTCAGTGATGAATTCCGTGACAGTCTGCGAGGTCCGTTTGGCAAGGATGAGAAAGGAGCTTTCGTTATAGGACGTCCGGGGCATGAAACTGGTGTGAAGTTCGGTATTGTAGGTGGAATTGCTCATCCGCAAATAAACAATGATTCAGTACGTCGTGTTCCTAAGATATGGGCGAATACTCCTTCGCAATTTATCAGTTATGTAAGTTGTCATGACGACTTATGCCTGACAGACAGACTGAAAGTTACTCTTCCGGGGGCTTCTGTTCCGGAATTGAAGGCTTTGCAGAAATTGGCCGAAACTGCTGTGTTTACATCGCAGGGAGTTCCTTTTATATTTGCCGGAGATGAAATATTGCGCGACAGGAAAGGTGTTGTAAATGCTTACAACAAACCGGATGAAATAAATGCGATAGACTGGCGCAATAAAACAGCTTATCGTGAAGTGTTCGACTATGTAAGGGGACTGATTGCTATGCGTAAGGCTCATCCTGCTTTTCGAATGGGAAATGCAGATCTGATTCGCAAGCATCTGGAGTTTATTCATGTGCCGGCTACGAATGTTGTTGCTTTCCGTATAAAGGGAAGTCCTTGTGGCGATAAGTGGTTGAATACGATTGTAGTACTGAATGCTCGTACAGAACCGATAAAGGTTAATATTCCAGAAGGTAAATATTGGATAGCATGTCGTGACGGCAAGATTGACTTGATTTTGGGATTGGGCATGATTACCGGAAACCAGATCACAGTCAGTCCGCGTTCGGCTATGATTATCCATCAGTAATATACAAGAACAATGCAGAATATCATTACAATTAAAGACGGGGTGACCAGACATCCTTTATATCGACTGAATGAGCCGATTAATTTACAGATAGCAAAAGGAGAACATGTTGCTATCGTAGGTCCAAACGGGGCAGGTAAGAGTTTGTTGGTGGATACTATTATCGGACGGTATCCGCTACTGATGAACGAGGTAGAATATGATTTTTCGCCTTCAGAGTCGAACTTGGTATGTGATAATATAAAGTATATAACTTTCCGTGACTCGTACGGTGATTCTGACGGAACGTATTATTATCAGCAGCGCTGGAATTCTCAGGATCTGGAAGAAACTCCAGTTGTTCGTGATTTGTTGCCTGAATGTAAGAATCAGGAGCTTCGCGCCGTATTGTATGATTTATTTGGGGTAGACACGATGCTTGACAAGCATATTATCTTGTTGTCTAGTGGTGAGTTGCGCAAGTTTCAACTTACAAAGACCTTACTCTCCAATCCGCGTGTGTTGATTATGGATAATCCGTTTATCGGTCTTGATGCCAAAACTCGCGACCTGTTGCATGAACTGTTGCAGAAACTTACAGAAGTAACTCCTTTGCAGGTTATTCTGGTTCTATCGAAAACGGACGATATCCCAGCTTTTATAACACATGTCATTCCTGTTGCCAACCGCTCTTGCGGAAAGAAAATAACCCGAGAGGAGTATTTGTCGATAAATGCCGGTGTTCCTGCCCATGTGCTGACTGAAGAAAAATATCAGCGTATCCTGACTTTGCCTTATGCTGATAATTTGTATCATACCGAGCATATTGTAGACTTGAATAAAGTAAGTATACGTTATGGTGAACGTACTATTCTGAAAGAACTTGACTGGACTGTGCTTTGTGGCGAAAAATGGGCATTAAGCGGAGATAACGGTTCTGGAAAGTCAACGCTGCTGAGTCTGGTCTGTGCCGATAATCCCCAAAGCTATGCTTGTGATATATCTTTGTTCGGGCGTAAGCGCGGTAGCGGAGAAAGCATTTGGGAAATAAAAAAACATATCGGATACGTAAGTCCGGAGATGCATCGTGCCTATTTAAAAAATCTGCCGGCTATTGATATCGTAGCAAGCGGACTCCATGATTCTATCGGCTTGTATAAGAAAACCCATAAGGAAGATATTGCTATTTGTGAGTGGTGGATGGATATCTTTGGTATTAAAGAGCTGAAGGATCGTAATTTCCTGCAACTGTCGAGTGGTGAGCAGCGTATGGTGTTACTTGCCCGTGCCTTTGTGAAAGATCCGGAACTGCTGATACTGGATGAACCTCTTCATGGATTGGACATGTATAACCGACGGCTGGTAAAGGATGTGATAGAGGCATTCTGTCAGCGAAAAGACAAAACACTTATTATGGTGACGCATTATAAGGAAGAACTTCCTGCGTGTATAGATCATAGTTTGTATCTTGTACGAAACCGTTAAGGCTTGTTTTATTTGTGTCCTGATTGGCAGAAAGAGATTGTTGAATTGCTTTTGATGAAATCTGTGAGGAAATATTTTTGGTTTTTCGTTTCTTTTCCTATATTTGTTTAATTTTTAAGAAAGGGCTAAAAAGCCCTTTTATACATAACTAATATATGAAAACTATGAATATCAAGATTCGACTGATCATTATGAACTTCCTGCAGTTTGCTGTATGGGGAGCTTATCTGACCTCCATGGGAACTTATTTAACTAAAATTGGGCTGGGAAGCCATATTGGTATATTTTATGCCATGCAGGGTATTGTTTCGTTGTTCATGCCTGCTATATTAGGCATTATAGCTGATAGATGGGTTCCGGCACAACGATTGCTGGGATTGAGTCATTTGCTTGCAGCCCTGTTTATGGTAGGAGCCGGATATTATGGAATGACAGCGGGTGATGATGTTTCGTTTACTGTCTTGTTTTCATTTTATTCAATGAGTGTGGCTTTTTATATGCCTACACTTGCATTGTCGAATTCGGTAGCTTATACAGCGCTTGATAAAGCGGGACTGGATACAATTAAAGCATTTCCTCCTATCCGTACCTGTGGCACGATAGGTTTTATTTGTTCCATGTGGCTGGTAGACTTGTTAGGATTTCAGGCAAATTATATGCAATTCTTTACTTGTGCGGTATGGGGAGTGATTTTGGCTGTTTATGCTAATACATTGCCTCAGTGTCCGGTGACTAGAAATACCGGCGGGCAGAGAAAATCCCTTGTTGAGGCTTTGGGATTGAAGGCCTTTTTACTGTTCCGCCAGCGCAAAATGGCGATATTTTTTATCTTCTCAATGCTGTTGGGTGTTTCATTACAGATAACCAACGGATTTGCCAATCCGTTTATCACAAGCTTTAGTGCAATTCCTGAATATGCTGATACTTTTGGTGTGCAGCATGCTAATTTGCTGATTTCACTTTCACAAATCAGTGAAACATGCTGTATATTGCTTATACCTTTCTTCTTAGGACGGTTCGGTATAAAGAAGGTTATGCTGATTGCTATGATTGCCTGGGTTTTACGCTTCGGCTTATTTGGACTTGGTAATCCGGGTAGTGGAGTATGGATGTTTATTCTTTCCATGATTGTATATGGAGTGGCTTTCGACTTCTTTAATGTTTCCGGTTCCTTGTTCGTTGATAAAGAAACAGATATTTCCGTACGTTCTAGCGCTCAAGGACTTTTCATTATAATGACTAACGGACTTGGGGCTACTATTGGTACGTTGACTGCGCAGTGGGTAGTAAACCAGTTTGTTGATTTCAGCAGCACGGAACCACAAGTTGAGGGCTGGACAAATGCCTGGTTTATTTTCGCTGCCTATGCGTTGGTTGTAGCTGTTATGTTCAGTATTGTGTTTAAATATAAACATGAAGTTAAAACAGTATGAATGAGATAGAGATAAGAGTTCTTGATATGTCTGCTGTGCTCAAGCCTTCGGATGCTTTTGCATTGGTTCTGGAAGAGCTTGGAGGAGGTTTCCGCAAACTGGCTCTCATAATCGGGAAACAGGAAGCACAAGCCATAAAAATGGGACAAATGTCGTATACTCCTCCGCGTCCTTTTACTCATGACCTGATGCTGAGTGTGATGGAAAAGGGAGGATTAGTGCCGGTAAAAGGAGTGATTTATGAGGTGAAAGATGGCATTTACAGTTCCTATTTATTTGTACGCTGTGCGGATGAAACAATATTTCAGGTCGATGCTCGTACGACAGATGTTATCTCTCTTTCTCTCAGAAAAAAGTTTCCTCTGTATGTTTATGAAGATATTTTAGAAAGAGAACAGCTGCGTAATATCTCAGCTGATGGCTCTACATATTGTGTCTCAATAAACACTATAGATATTGATTCTCTGAAAAAAGCAATGGATGAAGCCGTGGAGAATGAGGACTATGAACGAGCATCACAGTTGCGCGATGAAATAAGAAAACGTGAGAAAAAAGAAGATAAATACAAGTAAACGATAATATTTAAAGAATATGCATGTATTTTATGCTCCGGATATAGCTGTTAATCCGGAATTGCCCGAAGAAGAGGCTGGACATTGCCTGCGAGTGTTGCGTTTGACGGTGGGTGATGAAATAATGCTGACCGATGGGAAAGGTTGTTTTTACCGTGCCGCTATTAGTGCGGCAACCGGTAAGCGTTGTCAGGTAAAAGTGAATGAGGTTATTCCCCAAGAACCTTTCTGGAAAGGTCATTTGCATCTGGCAATGGCACCTACCAAGAATATGGACCGTATAGAATGGTTTGTAGAGAAAGCTACGGAAATTGGTTTCGATGAACTCAGTTTTCTGAATTGTCGGTTTTCTGAGAGAAAGGTGATTAAGACTGAGCGCATCGAGAAGATTGTTGTTTCGGCTATAAAACAATCACTCAAAGCGCGAAAACCAGTTGTTAATGAAATGGTAGACTTTGGACGGTTCATGCAACGTGAATTTGCGGGACAAAAATTTATAGCTCATTGTTACGAAGGAGAGAAGCCTCTTCTGAAAGATGTTTTGCAACCTGGAGAAGATGCTGTGGTATTAATTGGCCCCGAGGGTGATTTCAGCCGTGAGGAAGTTGAAAAGGCTGAAGCGATGGGATTTCGTTCAATCAGTTTAGGTAAATCGCGCTTACGTACAGAAACTGCTGCTTTGGTGGCAGTACATACCATGAATTTATTTAATAGTTAATGGACGGAGATATGAAAAAGAATATATTAGGATATTGTTTACTGCTGGTTGCTGTACTGTTGGCGTCATGCAGCAAGAAGAACAATTATGAAAACGTGCTCCCCAAAGATGCTGCAATGGTTGTGTCTGTCGATCTGGTTTCGATGGCTGAAAAGAGTGGATTGAGTGGAGATGAAGGTGCTCCGGTTGTGGCACGGCTGAATGAAGCTTTGAAAAGCGGGGCTGAAGGAGCAGGTGAACTTATAGACAAGATCACGAAAGATCCTTCGGAGAGTGGCTTGGATTTAACTGAAAAGATTTATTATTTTATTGAATCTGGTGGCGTATCTACAGGTCTGGTTATAAGAGTTTCTGATCAAGATAAACTGGAAGACTTGTTGAATGCTTTGCATAACCAGCAGGTATGTGAGAAGCCTGTTGAAGCAGAGGGGTGTATGTGGACCTCTATGGGGCGTGTGCTGGTAACGTATACAGATGACGCATTCCTGGCTTTGCTTGACTTGAAAGGAGGGGAGGCAAAAGATATGCTTCATATGGCTTCAATGCTTTTGCGCCAGACTGAAAAGGATGGATTTACGGCAACTTCTGATTTTCAACAAATGAAGAATCAGAAAGGAGATATTGTTTTATTGTCTTCTTTGGATTTGCTTCCAGGAGAATACGTTACTCCACTTACTATGGGAGTTTCTGCTACACTGGATTTGAAGAATATAAAAGCGCTTTCTACGATATCTTTTGAGAAAGGGAAGATTGTGATGGATGTACAGGATATAACAACGGATAAAGTAATGACTTCATTGGTAGAAAAGCAGTTGCAAGCTACAAATCCGGTCAAAGGTACTTATCTCGATACTTTCCCTGCAAATACATTTTTCTGGATGTCTGGTAATGTAGATGGAAATAAAATCTATCAGTTGCTGTGTGAAAACCCGACTGTACGTCAGCAGTTCGAAAGCTCAATTATGCCTATCGATTTTGAGGCAATATTTGGTTCTATAAAAGGCGATGTGGCAGTGGCGGTAACTAATCCTTTGCAGAATGGTTTTATTGCTTATGCTGATGTCACGAACAGTCAGTTTCTGCAAACATTTGAAGATCTGAAGCCCTTGCTGGCGTTGACTAACGGACAAATGCAGCTGATAAACCGTGGTGCTGACAGTTATGAATTCCGTATGCGGAATGGCAGTATGATGGGACTTCGTGCAGGAAATGTCAGTTTCTGGTTTGGAGTGAAAAATAATCGCTTGTATTTTACCAATGATTATAATTTGGTAGATACTCGTGTTCCTGGACTTACTTTACGGGATTGTCCATGGGGACAAAAAGTGTCGGGAAAGCGTTGTTTTGTTGGGGTGAATTTTACATCTGCTTCAGATCAGGCGAAGCAGCTTTTGGGTAATAACAGTCAATATGCTCCTGCTATAGGTGTGTTGCGCATTTTGGATTATATGACGGTAGAAACGGTAGATTATAAAACATCTCATATTGAGCTGACAACAAAAAGCAAAGATAAAAATGTACTTCAAACATTGTTAGAGGTATTTAATTAATGAAAAATGGAAACAATTGAATTACAACAAACTCTGCCGGAGGTATTTGCCGGCAGAGATAGTATCATTTCCGATGTTTGGCATCGGCAAGTTGCGTTTCAGAGGGGGAAGACTTATCTGGTAGAAGCCGTTTCGGGCACAGGTAAATCTTCCCTTTGCAGTTTTATTTATGGATATAGAAAGGACTATCAGGGCATTATCTGTTTTGACGGTGAAAATGTGAAGAATTTCTCTGTCGGCCGGTGGGTAGAAATCAGAAAACGTTCGTTGAGCATGTTGTTTCAGGAATTGCGTTTGTTCCCGGAGCTGACAGCATGGGAAAACGTACAGCTGAAGAATTCACTGACGGGACATTGCAAACGCAAGCAGATAGAAGATTGGTTCTCACGTTTAGGTATTTCAGACAAATGGGACCAGCAGATTGGAAAGATGTCTTTTGGACAGCAGCAGCGTGTTGCTTTTGTTCGTGCTTTGTGCCAGCCTTTTGATTTTATTTTTTTAGATGAACCGGTCAGTCATTTGGATGATGGCAATGGGAAGATTATGGCAGAGATCTTGCATGAGGAAGCTGAAAAGCAGGGAGCAGGTATAATAGTAACGTCTATCGGAAAACATATTCCGTTGAATTATGACAGGGTACTTTCTTTGTAAATACAGATATTATGATTTGGAAGTTATTAAGACAGCATATTAGTGTGTCGCAGCTTGCAGGATTTTTCCTGGCTAATTTATTTGGTATGATTATCGTCTTGCTGGGAGTTCAGTTTTATCGGGATGTATTACCTATATTTACTCAGGGCGATAGCTTTATAAAAAAAGATTTTGTAATTCTCAGCAAGAAAGTTAGTACGTTGGGAACTCTTGTTGGAAAAAGTAATACGTTTTCTGCGGGTGATATTGCGGAAATAAAGGAGCAGCCGTTTACTAAGAGTGTGGGTGGATTCCTTCCGTCGCAATTTAAGGTATCTGCTGGCATGGGAATGCAAGGAATACGTATGTCGACTGATATGTTTTTTGAGTCGGTTCCAGATGAATTTGTTGATGTGAAGTTAGATAAATGGAGTTTTAATCCGGCATCGGATATTGTTCCAATCATTATTCCACGTAATTATCTGAATTTGTATAATTTCGGTTTTGCACAAAGCCGTAACCTTCCTCAGCTTTCGGAAGGAGTAATGGGCATGATGAATCTGGACATCCGGATAATGGGGAATGGGCAAGTGAAGCAGATGAAAGGGAATATTGTCGGCTTTTCAAACAGACTCAATACTATTTTGGTTCCCGAATCATTTATGAATTGGGCAAATGAAGCCTATGGCGCAGGAGAAAAAGCTGAACCTTCGAGACTGATTGTAGAAGTTAACAACCCGGCAGATGAACGGATTGCTAAGTTTTTCCAGCAGAAAGGGTATGAAACAGAAGGTAACGGTTTGGATGCCGGCAAGGCAACTTGGTTCTTGAAAATCGTTATCGGTATTGTGTTGTCTGTTGGTTTGCTAATCAGTGTGCTTTCATTCTATATTTTGATATTAAGTATATATCTGTTGCTGCAGAAGAATTCTACAAAACTCGAAAATTTACTATTGATAGGTTATAGTCCTGCCCGGGTAGCACGTCCGTATCAGTTGCTTACTGTTATTCTTAATTTGGCAGTATTGTTACTGGGCTGTGTTGTTGTTATGTCTGTAAGATCTCTATATCTTGATACGATAATGAATCTTTATCCGGGTGCAGGAGGGGGAAGTATGATTCTTTCTCAGGTTGCCGGATGTGTTATTTTTGTAGGAGTATCTGTGCTGAATATTGTGATTATACGTCGTAAAATAAATGCTATCTGGTTGCGGAAATAAAAAGGCTAATGAATATGATACAACAAATAGAATTTTCTTTAAAACCTCGTCGAAGAGGTTTCCATTTGATTACAGAGGAAGTGATGTCGCACTTATCTGCGTTGCCTGCAACCGGACTGGTGAATCTTTTTGTGAAACATACTAGTTGTGCACTCAGTATTAATGAAAATTATGATCCTTCAGTGCGTAGTGATATGGAACAGATCTATAATCGTTTAGTTCGTGAAAATGAAAGTTATTATCAGCATACAGATGAGGGAAGTGACGATATGCCCAGTCATGCAAAATGTAGCTTAACTGGGGTTTCGCTTACTATTCCTGTTACTGGAGGAAAACTGAATCTGGGAACTTGGCAGGGTATTTATCTTTGTGAGTTTCGTGATTATGGCGGTCCTCGTCGGATTGTAGCTACAATTATGGGATAGGAGTGTTCGGATATAGTTCGTTTGTTTACTAATTGTCGGGAAACAAAGAAAAATTTATTGGTACGTCTGTGTGTGAATAAATGTTTATAGATGTCTTATACTGTAAAATGATATGTTCAAAAACGCTTGATTTGTGTCAGGAAACATAGTTTTACGGCTAAAAAATGTTACATAGGAGTACACTGTTGGCAGATTATTGTATAAATTTGCCATACCGAATAGTTAAACATTAAACTATTTTGATAAAGACTAAAAAGTAGATTTTTCAGGACTATTAAAAGAACTTTTAATTATACAATAAAAGATTAAGCTTATGTCAAAAATCGTTGGACACATTTCGCAGGTAATCGGTCCGGTTGTCGATGTTCGGTTTAAATTCGACGGTGTGGATGCAGAACATGCTTTGCCGAAAATTCACGATGCTATGACCATTAAAAGACATGATGGTCGTATCTTGGTAGTGGAGGTTCAGCAACATATCGGTGAAGATACTGTGCGTACCGTTGCGATGGACAGTACAGACGGGTTGCAGCGCGGAATGGAAGTCATGCTTACCGGACAGGCTATTACAATGCCTGTTGGTCCTCAAATTAAAGGACGAGTAATGAACGTAGTCGGTGAAACGATAGACGGTATGAAGGAACTGGATAAGACAGGAGGTTTTCCTATCCACCGCGAACCGCCTAAATTTGAAGATCTGGCTACTACGCAGGAAGTCCTTTTTACGGGTATTAAGGTTATCGACCTTTTGGAACCTTATCTGAAAGGAGGTAAAATTGGATTGTTTGGTGGTGCGGGAGTTGGAAAAACCGTGCTTATCAAAGAGTTGATTAACAATATTGCCAAAAAGCACAACGGTTTCTCAGTCTTTGCCGGTGTAGGAGAACGTACTCGTGAGGGTAACGACCTGCTTCGTGAAATGATTGAATCTGGAGTTATCCGCTACGGCGATGAGTTTCTGAAGAGCATGGAAGAAGGAAACTGGGACTTGTCGAAAGTAGATTATTCTGAAGTAGAGAAATCGCAGGTTGCAATGGTGTTCGGACAGATGAATGAACCTCCTGGCGCACGTCAGTCTGTTGCATTGTCTGGATTGACACTTGCAGAATCTTTCCGTGACCGCCAGACTGGTGAGAATGGTCCACGTGATATTCTTTTCTTTATTGACAATATATTCCGTTTTACTCAGGCTGGTTCTGAGGTTTCAGCTTTGCTTGGACGTATGCCGTCGGCCGTAGGTTATCAGCCTACACTGGCTACAGAAATGGGACAGATGCAGGAACGAATCACTTCTACCAAGAATGGTTCTATTACTTCTGTTCAGGCTGTATATGTTCCTGCCGATGACTTGACCGACCCTGCTCCGGCTACTACCTTTACGCACTTGGATGCTACTACTGTATTGAGCCGTAAGATTACAGAGCTGGGAATATATCCGGCAGTAGATCCGTTGGAATCGACTTCTCGTATTCTGGATCCGTTAATTGTCGGTAAAGACCATTACGAAACAGCTCAGCGTGTAAAGCAGATTCTTCAGCGTAATAAGGAGTTGCAGGATATTATTTCTATTTTGGGTATGGATGAACTTTCGGATGAAGATCGTCTGACTGTGAACCGTGCTCGTCGAGTACAGCGATTCCTTTCTCAACCGTTTGCCGTAGCCGAACAGTTTACAGGAGTTCCGGGAGTTATGGTTTCTATAGAAGATACTATCAAGGGATTCAGGATGATTCTGGACGGTGAGGTTGACTATCTGCCTGAACAGGCCTTCCTGAATGTAGGTACGATAGAAGACGCAATCGAGAAAGGAAAGAAATTGCTTGAAGCTGCCAAAGGGTAAAGAAAACTCAACGAATTATGAAGGAAATGCATTTAGTTATCGTTTCACCCGAACGCATGTTGTTCGACGGAAAAGTTTCGCAAGTAACTCTTCCGGGAGAAATGGGGGAATTTCAGGTGTTGACAAATCATGCACCTATTATTTCTTCACTTGTAGCGGGTAAAATAAGTTATACGTCAGGGGCAGAAACTCAGTCATTACAAATTGCAGGAGGATTTGCCGACATAAACAATAATCAGATTTCAGTCTGTGTAGAACTTTGAGAAAAGTAATACAGGCGTAGAACTTAAACGTTTTTGGTAGTTTTTTAGAAAAACTGCACTATACTATGTTTTTGTTAACCATCAGAAAAAAGTTTATCAGAGAGTTGACTCTAATTGGGGTCGTGTTAACGGCTTTAGTAGCTGTAGTGTATCATATGTTCATACCAGACAGGTATTTTCTATGGTTCCCTTCAATCCCGATATTCTTTTATCTGTTTGGCTTATTTTACATAGCTATGTTTTCGTTCTACTATCGTATGGGACTGGAAAAACTGGTAATGTGTTATTTGTCATGCAAAGTTTTGAAATTTATCTTAAGTGCCTTGGTACTGATAGCATATGCTTTCTTTATAGGACATGAAGTTGTTGCTTTTATGTTGACTTATGTATTTTTCTTCTTTGCATTTCTGATATTTGAAACTCGCTTTTTCCTTTGGTTTGAAATGAAACTGAAAAATAGTAAAAAGGTAAACAATGAAAAAAATACGGTACATAGCACTGTTTCTGCTTCTGTTGATGGGAACAACAGGAATGTTGATGGCGCAAAATGCTGATTCAACGGCGGTAGCTGCTTCTTCCGAACAGAACCAGACGGAAGATATAAGTGTTAACGAACTGGTTTTCGGACATATCGGCGATGCTTATGAATGGCATATTGCTACATTGGGCAATACTGTTGTCAGTATTCCGTTGCCGGTTATCGTACATAGCAGTACGGGATGGCATGTTTTCTCTTCTTCTCGTCTGGAAGAAGGAGAATATGAAGGACTGTATATAGCACGTGGCGGGGAATACGATGGAAAGATCGTAGAACGCAATGAAGCTGGTGAGGAAGTTCGTCCGTTGGACATTTCTATTACTAAAAATGTAATGGGATTATTTATCAACAGTGCAGTTTTGCTTGTCATCATGATGAGTTGTGTGCGTTGGTACAAGAAACATCCGGTAGAACAGGGAGCTCCCAAAGGAGGAGTTGGGATGATAGAAGCACTTGTTCTAATGATATATGATGATGTCATAAAAGGATGTATCGGTGAAGACTATAAACGTTATGCACCTTACTTGCTGACAGCATTTTTCTTTGTACTGGTAAATAACCTGATGGGATTGATTCCTATCTTCCCAGGTGGAGCAAATGTTACAGGTAATATTGCCATAACGCTTGTGCTGGCAGTTATAACATTTTTGTTTACCAATATTTTTGGTACAAAGGAGTATTGGAAAGAAATATTTTGGCCGGATGTTCCCACTTGGTTGAAGGCTCCGGTTCCGATGATGCCTTTGATTGAATTCTTTGGTATCTTTACAAAACCGTTTGCACTGATGATTCGTCTTTTTGCCAATATTATGGCTGGACATGCTGCTATTTTAAGTTTGATAGCAATCATCTTTATTACCGTAAAGGTTGGACCTGTCATTAATGGTTCCATGACGGTAGTTGCCGTAGCATTCGGTATTTTTATGGATGCATTGGAAATTCTGGTTGCATTCATCCAGGCGTATGTGTTTACGATGCTGTCGGCAGTCTTTATCGGATTGTCGCGTGTAAAAGGACACGAAGCCTGATTATAGAATAAAAAAGTAAATAAAAGTATAACCATTTAAATTTTGAAGATTATGTTATTGTCAGTTTTATTGCAGGCTGCTGCAGGAGTTGGTATTAGTAAATTAGGTGCTGCTATTGGTGCAGGTATTGCTGTATTGGGTGCAGGTATTGGTATTGGTAAAATTGGTAGCTCGGCTATGGAAGGTATTGCTCGTCAGCCGGAAGCTTCAGGTGACCTGCGTATGAACATGATTATTGCAGCTGCATTGGTAGAAGGTGTTGCCTTGATTGCCATCGTAGTTTGTTTATTGACATTATTCTTATAATAATATTAGCCTATGGGATTATTAACTCCGGATCCGGGGCTACTGTTTTGGATGATTATCGTTTTTGGAGTCGTATTTTTTATTCTTGCCAAATACGGCTTCCCGGTAATCATCAAAATGGTAGAGGACCGGAAAGCATATATTGATAACTCGCTGAAAGCTGCGCGTGAGGCTAATGAGCAATTAGCAAATGTGAAGGCCGAAGAAGAAAAAATCCTTGCTCAGGCACACGAAGAACAGGCTCGTATTCTAGCCGAAGCTGCTGCTACACGCGATCGCATTATAAAGGATGCTCAGAACCGTGCTATCAGTGAAGGAGATCGTTTGATGATTGAAATCAAAAAACAGATTGAAACTGAAAAAGAAAGTGCGATTCGTGACATACGTCGTCAGGTAGCGGTACTTTCTGTCGGTATTGCAGAAAAGATTATGCGTAATAAACTTGCAGATGCCAAGGAACAGGAAGAGCTTATTGATCGTATGCTTGACGAAATGATAGAATCTTCTAAAAAATAACATACCATGAATACAGGAGTTGTTTCTATGCGCTATGCTAAAGCTTTATTGGCTTATGCTAAGGCGCAAAAAGTAGAAGATCGGGTCTATGAAGAAGTAAAAACACTTGCCGGACATTATGTAAGTCTTCCTGATTTACGCCGTGCGATAGAAAATCCAGTGCTCGACATGCAGAGTAAATGTGATTTGTTACGTGAGGCTTCGGGAGGTAAGGATGTCAGTCAGGAATTGATGCGCTTCTTCAATCTGGTACTCGATGAAAGAAGAGAAAAATTCTTGCAATTCATGTTGTGGTCGTATATTGACTTGTATCGCGAAGATAAAAATATCCTTGTTGGTAAACTTACTACAGCTATAGAATCCAAACGCTTGGAAGAGCATTTGGTGGATTTGGTAGGAAGCCGTACTCAGGGAAAGGTAGAAATGGAAACACATATCGATCCTGAGTTGATTGGAGGATATATCATTGAGCTGGAAGGTTATCGTCTTGATGCGAGTGTTGCTAATCAGCTGAAACGCATAAAGCAACAGTTTATTGCGAGAAACAGAAGAATTGTTTAAATAAGTGAAGAGGACAAATCCTGCTTTATTTATCATTTTAATTAAAAAATTATGCCAGAAAATACAATAAAACCCAGCGAAGTATCAGAAGTACTGCTGCGTCAGTTGCAAGGTATCGACAACTCACTGAAGTTCGACGAGGTGGGAACGGTATTGCAAGTCAGCGATGGTGTGGCACGTATTTACGGCTTGCGCAATGCAGAAGCTAATGAACTTTTGCAGTTTGAAAACGGTATCATGGGTACTGTTATGAATCTGGAAGAGGACAATGTGGGAGCGGTGCTTCTAGGTCCTACAGACCAGATTAAGGAGGGGATGATTGTAAAGCGTACCAAACGTATCGCATCTATCAATGTAGGTGAGAGCATGTTGGGACGTGTTATAGACCCTCTGGGTGTACCTCTTGACGGACGCGGTGAGATAGGGGGCGAATTGTTTGAAATGCCTTTGGAACGTAAGGCACCGGGAGTAATCTTCCGTCAGCCTGTAACAGAGCCTTTACAGACAGGTTTGAAAGCTATTGATGCGATGATTCCTATCGGACGCGGACAGCGTGAGTTGATTATCGGTGACCGTCAGACTGGAAAAACCGCTATTGCCATCGATACAATTATCAACCAGCGTGCCAATTATGAAGCAGGAAATCCGGTATACTGTATCTATGTAGCCGTAGGACAGAAAGGTTCTACTGTTGCCAGCCTTGTAAATGCATTGCGTGAAAAGGGAGCAATGGATTATACCGTAGTTGTTGCTGCAACAGCTTCCGATCCTGCTGCCATGCAGTATTTTGCACCATTTGCGGGAGCTGCTATCGGAGAATATTTCCGTGATACCGGTCGTCATGCTTTGGTTGTATACGATGACCTTTCAAAACAGGCTGTTGCATACCGCGAAGTTTCTTTGATTCTTCGTCGTCCGTCTGGACGTGAAGCATATCCGGGTGATATCTTCTATCTGCACTCTCGTTTGCTGGAGCGTGCTGCAAAAATTATCAGCCAGCAGGAAGTTGCTGAACAGATGAACGACCTTCCTCCTAGCTTGAAGGGAAAGGTTAAAGCCGGAGGTTCACTTACAGCGTTGCCTATTATCGAAACACAGGCAGGAGACGTTTCCGCTTATATCCCGACAAACGTAATTTCTATTACCGACGGACAGATATTCTTGGAAACCGACTTGTTCAACCAGGGATTCCGTCCTGCAATTAACGTTGGTATTTCGGTATCTCGTGTCGGTGGTAGTGCACAGATCAAGAGTATGAAGAAGGTTGCCGGAACATTAAAGATTGACCAGGCACAGTACCGTGAACTGGAAGCTTTCTCAAAATTCAGCAGCGATATGGACCCGGTAACTGCAATGGCTATCGACCGTGGACGTAAAAACAACCAGTTGCTTATCCAGCCTCAGTATTCACCTATGCCGGTTGGTGAGCAGATTGCCATCCTGTATTGTGGTACTCACAGCTTGATGCGTGATATTCCTATCAGCAAGGTACGTGCGTTCCAGGATACGTTCCTGACCAATATGCGTGCTAATCATCAGGCTGATGTACTCGATGTACTGGCAAGCGGTAAGATTAACGATGAAGTAACAGCATTGATTGAAAAAGTTGCGGCAGAAACAGCCGGACAATATAAAGAAAGATAATCGTCATGGCATCACTGAAAGAAGTAAAAGGAAGAATAAACTCCATAAACGGAACGCTGAAAATTACGTCGGCGATGAAAATGGTTGCCTCTTCGAAGCTGCATAAAGCTCAGGAGGCAATAGAGAACATGCTTCCTTACGAACGAAGACTGCATCACATGCTTACTAACTTTCTGGGCTCGGAGCTTAGTGTGGAGTCACCTTTCGTCGTGAAACGTGATGTGAAGAAGATTGCCATTGTTGTATTTGCATCGAACAGTAGCTTATGCGGCGGCTTTAATGCCAATGTTATCCGTCACTTGTCTGGAATGATAGAAGAATATGTCCAGCAGGTAGGGAAAGATAATATCTTAGTCTATCCGATAGGACGTAAAGTTGCCGATGCAGTAAAGAAGTTAGGTTTGACTCCGATGGGAGACTATCAGCATATGAGCGGAAAGCCTAATTACAAAGAAGCTTCCGATCTGGCTTCCGAACTGATGGAGCGCTTCCTCAACGATGAAATACAGCAAGTAGAAATGTTGTACAATCATTTTAAATCGACGTCTACCCAGATTCTGACACGTGAAACGTACCTGCCTATCAATTTCTCTCAGGCATCTGCTACAGATGAAGAAGATAAGGGTAAGCAAGTCGATTACATTGTAGAACCGTCAGCAGAAAAGGTGATGCAGGAATTGTTGCCCAAAGTATTGCGTATGAAGATGTATACGGCATTGCTTGATTCGAATGCGGCAGAACATGCTGCCCGTACGATGGCAATGCAGATTGCAACCGATAATGCAAATGAGTTGATTCAGGATCTTACGCTGATATACAATAAGAGTCGTCAGCAAGCCATTACCAATGAATTGCTCGATATTATCGGCGGTACGATGGCGTAACGGTCAAAGCATAAATAAAAAAATATCGGGACCATCCTTTCGGACGATCCCGATATTTTTTTATGTAGTCGGATCAGTCAAAACTTCCGTAACGGGTAGGCAACAGTTTACGGTCGCCCAGCGTATTATCTACACGTGCTACGTTTATCCAGAATTTATTTTCGCGTACACTTTCCATCGGATATACTGCCTTTTCGCGGCTGTATGTATGCTGCCAGTTGTCACTTACAGCCTCATATTCCGGATGTGGAGCATTGATCAGTACATTATCTTCTTTCGAAACTTTACCATCTTTCACTTCCTCTATTTCGTGCCAGATACTGAGCATGGTGTCAATAAAATTATCCAGTTCGTATAAGCTTTCGCTTTCTGTAGGCTCAATCATCAGTGTGCCATGTACAGGGAATGAGAGAGTAGGAGCATGATATCCATAATCCATCAGTCGTTTGGCAATATCATTTTCGGTAATTCCACTTTCCTCGTGAACCTTCCGGCATTCCAGAATCATTTCATGTCCTACAAATCCGTTTGTTCCGCGGTATACCGTACCGTATGTATCGTTCAGCGAAGCAGCAAGATAATTGGCATTCAGTATAGCTGTCTTGGTGGCTCTTTCCAGTCCTTCAGCTCCCATCATGCAAATATAGGCATAGGTAATAGGCAAGATACCGGCACTGCCGTAAGGAGCAGCAGAAACCTCATTCTGTTCATTTCCGAAAAGATTATGTCCCGGCAAGAAAGGAATCAGATGCTTGGCTACACAAACCGGTCCTACACCTGGACCGCCACCACCGTGAGGGCTGGCAAACGTCTTGTGCAAGTTAAGATGGCACACATCCGCACCAATTGTTCCCGGATTTGTCAGTCCTACCTGTGCATTCATATTTGCGCCGTCCATATATACCTGAGCGCCGCATCGGTGAATGATTTTACATATTTCGGCAATATCACTTTCGAAGATACCGTGAGTGGAAGGATAAGTAATCATCAGAGCGGCAAGCTGATCCTTATGCTCTTCTGCTTTCTGACGGAGATCTTCCACATCCACATTACCCCGTTCGTCGCAGGCACAAGTCAATGTTTCGTAGCCAGCCTGAACAGCAGAAGCCGGATTTGTTCCGTGTGCCGAAGCTGGGATAAGAATCAGGTTACGATGTCCTTGTCCGATGCTTTCCAGATAGCTGCGGATGATGCGAAGTCCCGTATATTCTCCGGCAGCCCCTGAGTTAGGCTGAAGCGTGATACCTTCGAATCCAGTGATCGTCATAAGCTGCTGCGAGAGATTTTCTATCAGTGTACGGTAGCCTTGTGCCTGATCTTCCGGAACCAGCGGATGCATGTTCATCCACGAAGCATTGCTTAAAGGAAGCATTTCCGAAGCAGCATTCAGTTTCATCGTACACGAGCCCAGTGAAATCATGGAGTGGGCGAGTGAAATATCCTTACGTTCCAGACGTTTGATATAGCGCATCATTTCCGTTTCGGTATGGTAACGGTTGAATATCTCATGAGTCAGATACGACGACCGGCGTCGCAGTTCTCTGTTCAGTGACGACGATTCAGGGATGTCATCTATCTCATGTACAGGCTCTTCGGCAGCAATACCGAAAATCATCAGCAGCAGGTTCGCATCTGCCACGGTAGTAGCTTCGTCGATGCTGAAGCCTACATCTCCATTTTCAAAATACCGCAGATTTACTTCCTTGCTTAATGCTATTGTGCGCAGCTTCTGTGCCGAAACATGATCGGGCAATCCCAGGCGGAGTGTGTCGAAGAACAGCGAGTTACGTTCTATATATCCCAGACGGAGCAACTGTTTGTTGAGCCAGTTGGCAATACTATGAATACGTTTGGCGATATCCTTTATTCCTTCAGCACCGTGGTAGACAGCATAGAAGCCAGCCATGGTAGCCAGCAGAGCCTGTGCCGTACAGATATTCGATGTAGCCTTTTCGCGCTTGATATGCTGTTCGCGAGTCTGCAAAGCCATACGGTAACAAATCTTTCCGTATTTATCCTTTGACAGTCCTATGATACGTCCCGGTATGTTCCGTTTATATTCATCACGCGTTGCGAAATAAGCGGCCGAAGGACCACCGTAGAACATCGGAATACCGAGGCGCTGTGTGCCTCCGAATACGATATCAGCTCCCCATTCGCCGGGAGGAACCAATAACGCAAGGCTCATGATATCCGCGTCTACCGCAACTTTACAACCGGCAGCATGGGCACGTTCCGTAAACTCACGGTAATCTTCTATATTACCGCTGTTGTTCGGATATTGTACGATACAGCCAAACACGTCGGGTGTAAATTCCAGTTCCTTATAGTCACCCACTTTCACCTCTATTCCCTGAGGAATAGCACGTGTACGTATTACTGCAAGGTTTTGAGGGAATATCTCACGGTCGACAAACAGTGTGTTGGCTCCCGCTTTCTGTTGTGCACGGCTTCTCAGTGCCAGCATCATTGTAGCGGCTTCGGCAGCGGCCGTTGCTTCGTCCAGCAGCGAGCAGTTTGCCAGCGGCATAGCGGTAAGGTCGCTTACTACCGTCTGGAAATTAAGCAAAGCCTCCAGACGTCCCTGCGATATTTCTGTCTGATAAGGAGTGTATGAAGTGTACCATACCGGATTCTCGAAAACATTGCGTTGGATGACAGCCGGAGTAATCGAATCGTACCAGCCAGTACCGATATACGATTTATATATCTTGTTCATAGAAGCCAGTTTCCCGATATGTTCGGCAAACTTCCGTTCTGTCATGGCAGGAGGCAGATTCAACGGAGCTTTTAGCCTGATTTTCTCAGGAATGGTCTTATCAATCAATTCGTCTAATGTCTTTACTCCTATTCTTTCCAGCATTTTGGGAAGATCGTTCTCGGTAATGCCAATATGGCGATTGGCAAAAACATCTGTTTTCATGATTTTAAGGTATTAATAAAGGTAAAAGTATTCAGGTTCGAAAACGTACCGCATTTGTAGTAAAATGCCGGTACGTTTTTTATGTTATTCAGGATAATGTTTCTATTTGAAGAACGGATTTTCCATTTTTTCTTTTCCGATACTAGTCGGTTCTCCGTGTCCCGGATACACCAGTGTTTCATCCGGCAGAGTCAGCAACCGGCACGAAATCTGTTCTATCAGTTCGTTGAAATCTCCTCCTTCCAAATCGGCACGTCCTATGCTTCCCTGAAACAGTACGTCACCGCTGAACAGGCAAGCATCTGCCTTACAGTAATATACCATGCCTCCGGGTGAATGTCCCGGAACATGTATGGCTTGTAATTCCGTATGTCCGAAGCGTATTATTTCTCCGTCTTCGATGTAGTGTCCCAGTCCTACCGGGGCTTCATTCGGGCTGAAGCCGAACATGCGGCACTGGTCGGGCAATTTTGCCAGCAGAAACTCGTCGAGTTGGCACGCTTCGGCTTTCAATCCAAATTCACGCAGAATGAAAGGATTGCCAAAAACGTGGTCCAGATGCAGATGAGTATTCAGCAAATGCTTTACTGTCAACTTGTTGTCGGCAATATACTGTTTCAGCATCTGTTGCTCTTCCGGAAAAAAACAGCCGGCATCTATGATTGCAGCTTCCCCTGTTTCGTCGGAAATAACGTAACAGTTTACGGGAAACATATTAAATTCGAAGCGTTTTATTTTCATTTGTCCTTATGTGTTAATCAGTTGTTTACAGTGACATATACTACCTTCTTCGTTTCAAAAAACTCTTCCGAGAAGAAATCTTTCAGTTCGGTTACCATTGTCTGATGCTTTACCGGAAAAACCTCTTTTTCAAGTTCTCCTCCCTTCAGACAAACCAGTCCGTTGGGAAATGCGTTATGCTGTTCCTTGCTGATGTTCTTGCGGATAATCTTCAACAGATCGGTCAGTGGCATTACAGCACGGCTCACTACAAAGTCGAACATTTGTTTTTCCTCTTCAGCGCGGCAGTGGCGTGTCGTAACGTTTTTCAGTCCGATGGCATTGGCAATTTCGGTTGCAACCCTGACTTTCTTTCCGATGCTGTCTACCAGATGAAACGTTGAGTCGGGGAATAAAATGGCAAGCGGTATGCCCGGAAAACCACCTCCCGTGCCCAGGTCCATGATACGTGTTCCCGGCTTGAACTGGATAAACTTGGCAATGCCCAGCGAGTGAAGCACATGATGTTCGTACAAGTTTGTGATATCCTTGCGTGATATGACATTGATTTTGCTGTTCCAGTCAGTGTACAAGTCGTACAGCGCGCCAAACTGTTCTTTTTGCGTTTCGGTTAAATCAGGAAAATATTTCAGTATAATATCCATGTATGCAAATGGTTATTTTAAGTAAACATTAATGTCATCGTAGGGAACGGTCAGGCTGAAGTCACCTGCCGAATAAGGAGCTATTTCATAACGGTTATAATAGAATGTGACCCCGTCTTTGCCCAGCATAAAGTTCTCCGGAATATAAATATCCGTATCCAGCAATATTCCTACCGACTGAAGCCCTTCTATGCTAGAAATGGTATCGGTCTCCATTTTTTTGTTGACTTCCTTTATCAGTTCCTTCATGATCAGTGAGCAGATTTTTGCATTATCTTCCTTGCGGAATACATCATCGGCAGTAATAAGCTTACCGGTCTGAGCATTGATATTCATATATTTGGCAAGCGTATTGGGATGTGCTCCTCCGGTATACTGGAAGTTTACGACAGAATAATTCCATACGGTACTGTCTTTTCCGGCTTCCAGTGCAGTCTTTATCTGATATTCATAATTATACCATGCCGGAACATCTTCGGCCTTCATGCCGTTATGCATATCAGCTTCAAACAATTCTTTGACATCCGTATTATAATTCTTAATGAAATCATTAGCCAGTGCCGATACAAGTCCTTCAGGAGTCAGTTTGACATATTGTTTGCCGAAAGCTTCTTCCTGTATTTTTTCATTGATAAGCCGTGATATGGAGTCTTTCTCCGATGCCGGTTTCAGATAAGCATAACTGATGCTGATTTTGCATGACGGAGTTTCCTTTCCTTCCTGCAAGTACACTGTTGTGTCTTTTTGCAGCATGTCTGGTTCGGCAGCAGCTGTTTGTTTCTGTTCGATACATCCTGTAAGTGCAAACCCGCCCGCAATGCCGAATATGAGTGACGGCAGTAAAATTCTGGTTGATTTCATGATACTATTTTTTAGTCTGTTGATTTTTGCATTCTCATACGACAAATATAACACAAGTTCTCGAATAAAACATGAAAAAAGAACGTTCTTTCTGTCGTTTTGATAAAGATTTTCGGATAACCGGAAGGCAGGAAATAAAAAAATATGTAAGTTTGTCCGAAAAGGAACAATGTTCATTAACGAAGCAGCTATGAAAACAGAATATTGGGGAACGATTCCCTATCGTGAGGCATGGAGCCGACAGCAAGAATTATTCGATAAACTGGTGCATCAGCGTGGCAGTGGCGAAACCTGTGAAAACCGTCTGATATTTTGTGAGCATCCTCATGTCTATACTTTGGGCAGACATGGTAAAGAAACCAATATGCTTCTGCGTGAAGAGCAACTGAAGCAGATTGGGGCGGAACTATTCCATATAGACCGCGGAGGAGATATCACTTACCACGGTCCGGGACAGCTGGTCTGTTACCCGATACTGAATCTCGAAGATTTCCGGTTGGGACTGAAAGATTATATCCATGCATTGGAAGAAGCGGTCATCAGAGTTTGTGCGTCATACGGTATAGAGTCGGGCAGGGTAGCCGGGGCAACCGGTGTGTGGCTCGACACAGGAACAAAGAACGAACGCAAAATCTGTGCAATAGGTGTACGCAGCAGCCATTTTATTACGATGCACGGACTTGCACTTAACGTGAATACGGATTTACGCTATTTCAGTTATATTCATCCGTGCGGCTTTATAAATAAAGGTGTGACTTCCATTTCCAGAGAACTTGGTCATGAGGTCGCTATGGATGAGGTGCGGGAAAGATTGCAAAACGAACTTCACACCTGTCTGAATGTTCATATGACGCCCTTAAAATAATATCAGGTTGTCTTTTGAAAAAATTGCTGAAGAATTAGTAGAAACATCAGCAATTTTGCTTGAAAGTTCGTACAATTTTTTCAAAAAAATAGCGTAGTTTTCTTTAACCTTTTGATTGTCAAAAGGTAATCGGAGCTTAGAAAATAGGCAGGTAACGATTAGGTGACGAAAATCCATCGCTTACTTGCGCTTTTCTGCATAACCTCAAATAACTCTTCAGTTACAAAAGTAGTTGATATTCTTGACGTTAGCAAATTTCTACAGAAAAAATTTCCCCGATAAAGTTTCTTGGTTTAAATAGTTTTTATCTTGAATCCATTTTCTTTTTTCACGGAAACGGATTTTTTCAACGGTCAAAGAAAACCCCCGCCTTACCACCCTCCGTAACCGACAGGAAGAGGCATATGGGAACCTGCTGAGGAACCAGGGAGTGGTTACGGTCGAACTGCTCAAGACCACTGTATCAGATGCCAATTCCGTGTCGGAATACCTCTTGTAAGCCGAAGAGGTGGAACGCGAACGTCTTAGGAACTGCTCCAAGGAGATTAACTCCACCTACCGCCAGTCGAAAACCACACAGCTCAATCTCAGGCAGTTCATCGAATCCCGCAAAACGAAGGACATCACCTTTTCAGACTATAGTGTAGCCATATTGGTATATAGCCGTATGATGCGCTATCCTGATAATGCTATCACAGAATAGCAATATAGCCGGATATTAAAATAAGGATAGTCGGAGACGAAGGGAACACGCACCCTTTCGGATACAGATATATTAAATTCTCCATTTGCAGATGTGTATAAGTAGCAATCCGTTAATGGAAACGATGAAAAAACAAAAAGGCGTATACAGTTACATGTCCATTTCCCATTTGCAGAAGTGTAGAAATATCAATTCATCAATGGAGACAATGAAGAAAAACCATAAGTCGTACACGGCTATATGCCCGTTCTTCATTTGCAAATGTGTAGAAATAATAATCCATTAACGGAGAATAGGGTATGGAAAGGGCAGATTTCTCGTATATGCGTCCCCTTATTCCTGAACTATGGGCGTAAGTCACATGGTTATGGCAAGACATCCACCTTTTAATGGGGTGAGCTGCTGGTAAATATCTGATGGAAATGTCCCGTAAATCGCAGGAGAATAGCCATACAACGGGCTTGTACACAATAATTATTGGATAAACGTGGTCCGCTCCTGCGGACAGCAAGTTGTGTTTTCGTTAAACGAAAACCAAACGGTTTAACGGCTACCGCCGCCAAACCGTTTACCCCAAGATATGCTCCGGAGTCGCATCAATATATCAATTTGCTAATGAAATATTACAGACTTATTTCTTTACTATTTTTCTTTGATAAGGAAATCCACCTTCAAGGGTACATCGTAAAATCTTTTGTGGTCGTAGAAATGCAGGTATATTGAATCCCATTCAAAAAAATTATCTATTCCATCCGAATATCATTCCCATAAGGCATAGTACAAAAAATGTATATGTTGCCATAGTTTCGGTGCGTGTTTTTTGTACTTGTGTATCAGTAAAGTATCTTTTTATACAAATACAATGTTAATAAACATGTTTTCGTCTTTTTTTATTTTCACATACTGATAGATATTTTTTTCGTTTTATATTTGTAATGTTCGTTAGTAGGATATGGCAATATTGCTTCAATAATTTCGGACGAGTGAATAAATCCATTGATTCTTTAACCAATTTATGCTTATATGAACAAATTACTCCTTTTTTTCATAATCATATTCTGTTTTGGTTGTGTATCTGACAGAAACATAGTGTCTGTCAGGCAGGTGGAAAGCGACAGTTATGTTGTGTTGAGAATGCGTAATGACAGAGCGCACATCCACAGCATACTGTACCCGGTATCTTTTGAATTCAGGAAGAATGTCAAAAAAATCTATTTTATTGTGAAAACTCGTACTTTGCGAAGAATGATGAGCTGTGCCCCGGAACAGCAGGATGTTACCTGAAGCCGTATGACGGGGACGAGAATCTGAAATCATCGTACAAAAAATTCTGCGGAACCATAAAGTATGTCGTTGACAAGGACGATACCTTGAAAAATATTATGTCGGAATACTACCGGGTTATGCTCGAAGAGAAGAAGGATACGATATACATACCGCTGGAGATATTTAAGGAAAAGCACGGTGAACTGATAAGGGAGTATCTTGACGGAGACTCGATATACCTGCATTTCCACGACCACAAAAGATTCTACGATATACCCTTGAAAATGGAATTCCTTGAATTTGAAGGAATGGGAAAATAATGGAGATATGAATCTGGAAAATCTTATATCGTATAAAAATCAATTCGCATGAAAATCTTATATGTTTCTACATTGATGCTTCTTGCCGGTTGTATGTCCGGAAAAGACATTGTAGCAGTTCGACAGGTGAAAAGACCAGACAAAGCCGTAATCCTCAGATTATGCGATGATAAAACAGCTATCCACAGCCTGCTGTATCCGTTGTCCTATGAAATGAAAAAAAACAAGGATATGGACATTCGTTATCTTGACAATACATTCATGTTTCATGACATAAGACTCAGTTCCGGAACCGGAGGATGCTATCTGGCACCTCAAGACGGCAATAAGAATCTATCTCAATCGTACAAGAACTTTGACGGAGTCATAAAATACATTATAGAAGATAACGGTGCAATAAAGGAACGGCTGGATAAATATTATAAGAAAATGCTTTCAGAAAGGAAAGATACTGCCCATATACCACTGGAATATTTTGATGACAAATTTAATGATGTGATAAAGAACTTCTTTGACGGAGATTCGATATGTCTGCATTTCAGAAAAAGTAAAGAGTTGTATAACATACCACTAAAGGTCTCCTTCGGCCAGAAGCTCCTATCGACAGAATAATAGAATACAAAAAAAATAACAAAATAATGATGAAGACAACTTACATGAAATATATAGGATATGCAATAACGGCAGTAGTCCTGCTGTTGTATGGGTGTGTTTCGGAAAGGGATACAGTGTCAGTAAGACAGGTTGTGAGTGAAAGGCCTATAATATTGAGAATAAAAAAAGACAAGACTACTGTTTTCAGCCTATCATATCCTGTAACTTTTATGTTCAAGAAGAACGACAGAAAAGACATTTGTTATGCAGAGAACTCTTATTCATTTCGTAACAAGGAACTTAGTTCAGGTACAGCAGCCTGCTACCTGGTACCAAATGATGAAGACAATTATCTGACTTCATCATACAGAGCATTTGATGGTTCTATACTATACAATACTTCGGTAAATTTTTACCGATAAATTAAAATTAAACATAGAATCGGCAT
>OGJZ01000563.1_pt1 | contig 42913 bp, 31 predicted proteins | sample 1572321 | NCBI WGS metagenome assembly OGJZ01 (sample SAMEA2582086, study PRJEB24529) | metagenome | biome: Human gut stool | place: China | collected 2011 | reverse complement strand
TGATGGTGTTGTAGGTGTCATCGTCGGCCTGGGTGTCGCCCTTGGTGTCCTTCAGGCGTCCTTTCTTGTCCTGAGAGAAGTAGCCGTTATGTACCTTGCTCACATCTGTGGTGAATCGCTCTCGGAGGAGCGCATACTTGGGCTTTGCGATCAGCTCCTGATAGCACTCCTCAAACATAGTGGCGTAGATGCCGGGTGTGCCGTCCTCGTGGCGGTACTTGTCCACCTTATCGATGAAGAACAGGGACAGTACCTTGATCCCCTTGTCCAGATACCGCAGCTCTTTGTCAAGGTGGGTTTCGATGGTGCGCCGGATTTGCGCCTTCTTGACGATGTTCTCGTCCACGTCTCCAATGGCCTTGCCCAGCTTGACCTCCTGGGTATTGCCAAACTCGATATGTTCAAAATCGGGAGTGCAGTCAATTCCGGTAACGGTGTAGCCTTCGTACAGTTCCCGCCCGCCGGACAGCAGGAATAAATCGTCGCCCGGCTTGACAGTCATGGCCTTGCGGGTCACGGCTCCGGTCTTGCCCTTCACATCCAGTTCCACTCTGGCCTTAAAGCCCTTGTCGTTGCTGACGGAAAGCAGCCGCACATAGGCTTGATTGAAGCCACCGGCAACCTGATTGGAGGATACGGCGATCTGCTTGACCAGCCCCATCTGGTAGGCGTCTACCGGAGTCAGGCGGTAAAGCAGATTGATTTTTTCTCGGTGGGTGGCGGAGTACCGCAGCACACACAGGGGATTGAGCGTGGCAATGGCTTCCTTGGCCTTGGGGGTGTTGTCCACGCTCTGGGGTTCATCGATGATAACGATAGGGTGTGTGTTCTGAATAAAGCCCATAGCCGTTTCACCGTTGAGCCGATCCTGCGCTTGATTGATGATGTTCTCCGCTTTCTTGAAAGCGTCGATGTTAATAATCATCACTTCGATATTGGAACTGGTGGCAAATTGCCGCACGTCGGACAGCTTGGCAGAGTTGTAGATGAAGTACCGGCATGGCACGTTGTCGTATTGCAGGCCGAAATGCTCCTGCGTGACCTGAAAGGATTTGTAGACGCCCTCCCGGATGGCCACCGACGGCACCACGATAACAAACTTGGTGAATCCGTACTTGCGGTTCAGCTCAAAGATGGTCTTGGTGTAGACGTAGGTCTTGCCGGTGCCAGTTTCCATCTCAATACAGAACTGGCAGCCTTCCGCTGTGGGGGTCAGGGGCAGGTTATTCCGCTTCTGGACGGTGTGCATATTGGCGGTCAATGTTTCCTGGTCAATGTAGAGAGCATTGCCCTGGCCCAGCTCATTTAAGAAATTGGTCTGGGCTTCCTCCATGACGGAGAAGGTGCTCCGTGTTTTCTCCTGGCCGGCAAACAAATCCACCACAGCGTTGACTGCATCCATTTGGAAGGCTTGATTCTTGAATTTCAGTTTCATGCCTGTTCACCTCTTAAATAACCGCAGGAACAGGGTATAGTTCCATAAGAGATTATCTGCTTCAATGGAGTGCTGAATATTGATAATCTCATATTTGATTCCAACAATATTTTTGCTGTCCATGTAGAGCTTGAGATTTTTATAGCTCTGCACAACATCAAGTTGATTTAGTATCCCATTGTCAAGCACCTGATCTATTTTTGAAGTTAAGTTCCGATATATGTCTTGATTTCCTGTTTCACAATACAGGGCTGCTCGTTCGTAGGCGGTTTTTAGTGCTAATAGTGCATCTTTGCGTATGTCAATCTGCATTTTTCGCACACCAACAATAATTACTTCGTATATCGTAAAGCAAAAAGCAATCCGCTCAATCCAAAGCCACAAAGTATTACCGCTGGAGATAGGGGAAATGAATGTAGAAAGACAAGCAAGTAAAAATGGAATACCAATGTATTCGATTGTTCCAAGTAAGCAATGTACAATGGTTTTTGTGATTACATGAAACCATTTTAGAGTGTTATTCATATCTTTCTCACACCAGTTTCAGCTCAATCCCATGATCCCGCAGGATATAGTAGGCATTAGCCATAGCGGTATCGTCAGCAAAGCTGTCACGGGAGATGATGATTTTTGCCGGGGCATATTCGGTCATCTGCTCCACGTCCTCGGGCTGCACATCCTCGGCCAGACAGACCAGCAGCAGGCAGTCATCGCCCACGCCATAGACAGTCTTGTTATTGATGGAGAACGGTGTCACGGAGTAGGTCAGCGGCACACCCAGTTTGAGCATGATTTCATAAATCATATCCAGGTCGGTGCGCTCCGGCTTCACCCGATGAATCATGCTGTTCATCCGCCGATACAGCAGGTCGAGCTGCTCGTCCTCAATGGGGGTGGCGTCCCAGGTTTCCAGATTGGAGGTGTCCAGCTTGAAAACACGGAAGCCCACATCCAGTTTTGCTGCCATTTCTTTTTTTGCATTGATTACCTCTGGACTTTCTTCCCACTCCGCATAAGCAAATCCTTCAAGTGAATCATGCTGATCTTGATGGCGTTTCATTGCACGAACAAACAAACCGGAACTTTCAAGCGCATCTTTTAGCATTTTACCAGCCCGCCGGATTCGCTCCTTACCGATCTCGCAGATATTCTTGTACCCGGTCTTGTATGCCTCGCTCTTTTCGTCGCACAGTTCGGGAAGCTGTACCAGAATAAAGCGCCGATTTCCACCGTCCTCAGCGTTGAGCTGCATCACTGCATGGGCGGTAGTAGCAGAACCGGAGAAGAAGTCAAGGATGATGTCATCCGTGTTAGACACTTGGGAAAGTACAGTTTACAAGGGACTACACAGGGTAGGTATCTGACGGGAGGGGTGCCGCCAGTCAGATTTTCCATGTGATGTTCAAGCTGTCGCTTGTGGCGGCTATGGTGGTGATCATCAAATCCACCACACGCCGCTTGTCATCAAAAGATACATTCTCCCAGGTATCGAGGTAGCCGGAAATCTGGCTGACCTGTTCCGGGCTGATGGCCTCCACAGTCAACTCCGCTATCCTTGCCAGAAGTTCCTGCTTGCGCCCGTCCAGTTCCGCTATCTTCACATTCACATAGGAGAGCAGGACATTGTTTGCGCCCGTCAGACTGTCCACCAGCTTTTCAATCTCGCTGTCTACATGGGCAAGTTCCACTTGCAGGGCGGTGATTTTCGGGTTTGCCTTTGCCGCTTTCTTTTTTCCTGTCAGCGTCTTGTAGCTTGCCAGCTTCTTTACCATCTGCTGATAAACAACCGCTTCCAGTTCCGAAGTGATGATTTTCCCACAGCCAGGACAGCTTTTATTGTCCAGCCGTTTCGTGCAGCGGAGATACTGTTTGCCGGAGGGATTGTAGATACTCATAAGAGCATACCCGCAATTCCCGCACTTGATTTTTCCTGCCAGCCATGTGTGGGTGGCTTTCCGGGCAGACTGGATTTTCATGTTGTTCATCAGCTTCTTGCGGCAGGTCAGCCAGGTGTCGGAGGGGACGATACCCTCATGGGGAGCCAGTACCAGCATTTGGTCTTTTAAGTCGTTTTTCTTGCTGGCCTTTACATCTCGCCCTTGATACAGATAGCAGCCGTTCATGCCCGTAAAATCGGCAACGTCATTGACAATGACTGTACCTTGACTTTTGAAAAATTCGTACACATCAAGGTCTGCCTGCACATAGACAGGATTGCGTAACATCTGCGCCAGCGTGGGGCGTATCAGCTCTTTGCCATGGAACAAAATCCCCTGTTCGGCAAAGTACCGGGTAATGTCCCCGTAGGAAGTTGTGGGCTGGGCGTACATCTCAAACATCAGCCGGATATTGGCCGCTTCCTCCGGGTTTACCACCAGCTTCTTTGTGTTGATACCGTCCATCTTGATAGGCTCCGTATGGAAGCCGTAAGGGGCTTTCCCGCCCATCTTGAAGCCCCGCTGACTGCGGGAGTAGTAAGCGTCCGTCACCCGCTTCTGTATCGTTTCCCGTTCAAGCTGGGCGAACACGATACAGATATTCAGCATGGCCCGTCCCATCGGCGTGGAGGTATCAAACTTTTCCGTAGAGGACACAAACTCCACATTGTACTGCTGGAACAGCTCCATCATGTTGGCAAAGTCCAGAATGGAACGGCTGATACGGTCGAGCTTGTAAACCACGACCTTTGCAATCAAGCCCCGCTTGATGTCCCGCACCAGTTCTTGAAACTTCGGACGGTCTGTGTTCTTGCCGCTGTACCCTTTGTCTGTGTATTCCTTGCAGTTACCGCCTTTCAACTCGTATTTGCAAAATTCAATCTGGCTTTCAATGGAAATGCTGTCCTTTTTGTCTACCGATTGTCTTGCATAGATTGCGTCTATCCGATTGTTCATATTGTCGCTCCTTTTCTTAAAAAAGAAATGGAGCTGCTGACAGTTCTATTATACCGCCAGCAGCCCCGCAAATCAATGATGGGTTTGGAAAACCTTATGTCCCGGCTTCCTCACTCTCCCGCTTGTCGGCGTACTTGCGGAACACCTCATAAAGCTGCTGTTCCAGTTCCCGGCGTTTGGCTGCTTCCTGTTCCGGCGTGAACACCGGGGAGAGATTTTCCAGTGTGATTTCCTTTCCCTGAAAAGTCACGATTTCGATTTCCTTTTTGTATCTGATATTACTTATAAGATCACCTTTCCTTTCCATGCTGCCGCTGTTGCCGTTTCAGTTCCGCTAAAATCTCCGGCGGGATACGGTCAACCAGCCGCCGCATATCGTCCAGTTCGCTTTTTAACTTCGCCCGTTCCATCGTGTCATTCATCTTGCCTTTTTCGCTGGCCTTTGCCCTGACTTCCAGCTTTTCATTTTCCGCTAACAAGTCATTGATTGTGACCTTGTATTTTTTCAGTTGCCCGGAGAAGTTCTCCATCTGCGGAAACCACTTTTTCAGCATGGAGAGGGCTTCCTCTTTCTTCTTTCCGGCGTTCAGCGGGGTAATGCCGGAGAGAACCGCTTCAATGGCCCTCGCCTGTTTGGAGAGGTTGACCGCCTGTTTGAACAGCCGGGTGGGGATATGCTTCCGGCCCGTCTTGCTGGCGCTTTCCCCACGCTCCAGGTCGGGGTACTGCTCCACCATACAGGCGTGAAAATCGTCCTGCCACTTCGTCAGATTGGCCCGGTTGCCGATAATTTCTTTGGCGCACAGGCGGTTGTCCTTTGTCAGCGGCACAAAGACCAAGTGCAGATGGGGCGTTTTTTCATCCATGTGTACCATAGCCGAAACGATGTTCTCCCGGCCCACCCGGTCAATGAGGAAGTCCGCCGCCCTCTGGAAGTAGGCCGCTATCTCCTTTGGGGACTTGCCCTTGAAAAACTCCGGGCTGGCGGTAATCAGCGTGTCCACAAACCGAGTGCTGTCCTTGCGGGTGCGGCATCTGGCCTGCTCGATGCGGCTCTGAATGAAATGGTAGTAGCGGCCATCCGGCTTGACGATGTGGAAATTGTACTTGCTCCGGCTGGTGTCAATGTCCGGGTTGCTGGCGTACTGCTCCTTTTTCCGTTCATGGTGGGCTTCCAGCGGCCCCGCCGGGTGGCCCTTGTGCTTCTCAAATCGCAAAATTGCGTGTTGTGCCATTGAACTCCTTTCCCCATTCCATTCCTTTCCGGCGGGTTTTCCCGCCGAAAATATCTCTGATAGGATTGGAATGGAATGAATGTAAATAGATGGTTTTAATCTCTGTATTTCTATATACCGTCAGATTTCCGTACTTCAAGAGGATTGATTTTCGTACTCGCCAAGTACGGTTTTCAGCCCTCCGGCGTACCATAACCGGATTTCTTGAAGTCGGTGTTTGGAACCGCTTCATAGGATTTCGGGTAAATGCGGTTGGGTTTTCCACAGCCCTGTTTCTGGATTTCCACCAGCCCCGCATACTGCAACTCCCGCAGGGTGTTGACCGCTTTCTGCCGCCCGCAGCGGAGCAAAGCGACCACCTCGCAGATGGGGTAGTACAGGTAGACCCGCCCGTACTCGTCCGCCCAGCCGTTCTTCCGGGACAACTCCGCCCGGCGCAGGACAAAGGCATACAGCACCTTCGCTTCGTTGCTCAAGGGCTGGAATGTGGGTGCTTCAAAAAGGAAATTGGGGAGCCGGGTGAAACTGAACGCCTTTTCCGGCTGGTGAATATAAATCGTGTTTGTCATAGCGTGTTTTGTGGACGGTTAGAGGCCCGTTTTCCGGGGCGAATGATAAATGATACCAGCCGCCCCGGTTGAGGGCTTGCGGAGCCTTGCAAATCAAGGCTTTTCCCGCTCTTAACTGTCCACAGCAGACCTCCTTTTCCGTTCACTTTCTGTTTTCTGCCGCCTGTGAACTCTGGCGGCGCAGTCCGGGCAGTATTTGCCCCGGTTGGACTTCGGGACGAACACACCGCCGCACTCCGCACAGCGTTTCAAGTCCCTGTCCCGGTAAATCTCCGCTTCCAGCGTCCTGTCCAGCGGCAAGACCGCCCAGCGGAACCACTTGCAGCAGACGGAGAACGAAATCATCTGCGGACAGGCGCAGGTGTCGCCATCGTCCAGCGCAAGGCAGTTTCCGTCCTCGCAGTTGCAGCACTCCCGGCGTATCAGGCCGCTGGCTCGTCTCTTCTGGGGCGGGGTTATGCGGTAGGGGGAGCCGTCCGGCCTGTGTTCCAGCGGCGGCAGGTGTTGATAGGGTCTTTTGCTCATGCGTCCCTCCGTTTTCTTTGGCGTGTTCTGTTTCCAAGGTGCTTGTCCATCGATGAACTATCCCAAGTCTACACCTTTTTGACCGCCTGTGCCGTATATCCAAGAGGTAGGAAATCAGCCTGAAAAACTCCCTATTTCCACGCTCTCGGATTTGTGATATAATCAAAAAAAGATAAAAGACAAATTCAGGTTTCTGGTCTTCTTGCACAAAATAAAGGAGGAGCTATTATGCAAATTGTTTATATTCCAAGCGAATCAATGTCTGTTCAAGGTAAAAAAGATGAAATCTATAAAAGATATGGGAAAGACTGGAATATTAGAGAACAGGGAGGAGGTAACGGAAATTGGTTGTTGACCAGAAAAAGTGATGTGCTTGTAGATGGAAAAAGTTATCGTACTTTTGTACTTGAACACTACGGTAAATCCAAGCTGACAGCGAAGCTTGTTGATAAATTTCGTGAAGATGTAGCAAATGGTAAAATAAAACTGTAAATGCCTATGCCGTTATGCTATGAGCATAGTACATAGCATAACGGCTTCTCTTTCGTTGAGCTAGCAAGGAGGGTGAATATGTCTTTATCCATACAAGAGCGATTAAAAGACCTACGTGTGGAGCGTGGCTTGACGCTGGGGCAGCTTGCGGAGCAGACCGGGCTTTCCAAGTCTGCGCTGGGCAGTTACGAAACGGAAGACTTCAAGGACATCAGCCACTATGCCCTTATCCGGCTGGCGAAGTTTTACGGTGTGACCGCTGATTATCTGCTGGGGCTGTCTGAAATGAAAAATCACCCAAACGCCGATCTTGCAGACCTGCGTTTGAGTGATGAAATGATTGACCTGCTGAAAAGCGGGAGGATAGACAATACCCTGCTGTGTGAGCTGGCGGCGCACCCGGATTTCCCCCGGCTGATGGCTGACCTTGAAATCTATGTGAACGGAACGGCACTGAAACAGGCGCAGGGTGCAAACGCCATAGTGGACACGATGAGCGCAACTGTTATAAAAAAGCATAATCCTGGCATGAGTGATACGCAGTTAAGACAGCTTATCACCGCCCATATTGATGAGGACGAGTTTTGCCGCTATGTGATACAACGGGACATAAACGGGATTGCCCTTGCTCTGCGGGAAACACACAAGGACGATTTTTTCAGCGTCCCAGAGGATAACCCGCTAAAAGAAATGCTGGAAACTGCTGGTGAAATCGTCAGCCAGGACAGCGACACGGAACAAGCGTACTTGGCGTTTATCTGCAAACGGCTCAAGCTGAATTTTAGGAAGCTGTCAGTAGAAGAACGGAAGTGGCTGAAAAAGATTGCGGAAAAATCCGACTTGCTGAAGAATCCAAAACCGCAGAGAGGACGAAGATAAAAAATGCCTGAACGGCGGTTCTGGTTTTTCAGAACCACCATCCAGGCATTTTGTTTAGTAATAGAAAAAGGTGCAGTTGATTATTGCGTATTGTCAATCTCTCTCAAACCGGGTAGTAAAAATACGGCAAGCGCAACGATGATAATGCCAATTCCGCAAATGACAAACCATTTCTCAACTCCCAGCCGCTCCGCCAGAGGCCCGGAAATGACAAGGCCAAACGGCATGGCGAGGGAAGCGGCGCTTGTCAGTAGAGAAAAAACTCTCCCCAGATATTCTGGTTTGACCGTTTCTTGAAAAATCGCATTTTGCACACCGTAAAATGGAGCGGAAATTCCCATAACAGTACAGCACACAACAAAGACAAGAAATGCGTCTGGCGGCAAAAGCCCGGAGAGCATATTGCTAACGCCCATCAGGAGAACGGAAAGACCGATGGTGTACCGCCGTTTCTTAAAACCGCCCCAAATGCTCAGAATGACTCCGCCAAGCAGCATACCAACCGCAAAAGCAATTTCAGCGGCAGAGGCATGGGCCGGTGTTCCTTTGAAGTATGACATACAGATGAGAGGAAAAAGCGTACTGATTGGCATATAAAAGAACATATAAATTACACCAATCCAGAGCAGAGCAAAGAGGCCCCTGTTTTGCTTTAATACCACATACCCCTCTTTCATATCCTGTAAAAACTGTTGTCTTTTCGTTTCTGGACATAGTTCAGGCGTTGGTATGGACGAAATCGCAACAGTCACACAGGCAAGGATTGCACCCACAATATCTAACAATATAATTGCATTAAGAGGCCAAACAGCATATAAAAACGCTGCGGCAGCTGGACTGATAATCGCACTTACTGCTTGCATGGTCTGCGTGTAACCAGCGCATTTTGTAAGTTCCTCTTTTGGCACAATCATAGGTGTTGCTGCGCTGAATGCTGGAGAATGAAAAGCAGTTCCCGCACTTCGGATTAACAGGACAACCATAATAGACCATACGGGCAATTCCATGTAAAACGCCACCAGCGCCAGAATACCGCCAGCGGCGGCAATTATCAAATCCGCACCAATCATTACGCTTTTACGGCTGTGCCGGTCAACAAAAGCACCTGCAAACGGGCCTAAACAGGCTTGCGGCAAAAATCCAATCAGTGTTGCCGCCGTCAATATGATTGCAGAATTAGTTTTCGCAACCAAATAAAAGATAATGGCCATTTGCAAAATACCGCTGCTAATAAAGGATATTGCTTGTCCGGCAAGAAGTGTAAAATAAGTTTTTCTCCATGAATTGTTGTTTTGGGTCATAATGCGAACCTCCTTTTTTATTGCATTGTTCCTTTGTTTCTGCAATAAAAAGCAGGCGTTGTCCCACAGAGAGGGCAGACGCCTGCATAACAACAAAGCACGAAAAAACACCACGATACAGTTCAAAGACTGCTCGTGTCAAACCTACGTGTTCCTTTGCATACGCACGCAAAAAAAGCCCACCATCATGTGGAAAGGTACTTCTACTTTTTATTGCTTATTAGCGTACACAAATTAACACACGTAAGCCTCCTTCCAATCTCAAACTGTCGCACAGTATAACACACATCCGATAGACTTGTCAACCATTTTTAACCTTGTTTTCCATCTTGTTTTTCCATCTCTTACGGGCAGTAGCAAAGCCAGGCGAGCCAGTCAACGGTCAAGATGAACGGCGCTTTCAGCGCCGCCGTTGACAGTCTCGCCCGTCTTTGCTAATGGGTAATCAAGGCGGGAAAGCCATTTTAGGGCTTTCCCGCCCATTTCAATTTTGGGAGAAGAAAGGCCCCAAAATGAACGAGTGCGGCCAAACACTTTTAGGGATTGGCCACCTTGTCCACCCATCCAGCGGGGCGGCGGGGAACGGTCAAGGCCGGGCGTCAGCCCATTCATTTCAGCCTTGACGGTTTCCTGCCGTCCTGCTACTTTTCCCGGAGTGTGGCCACACATCTGGTCACGGTGTCCAGAGCTTTGGGACTTTTTGTCCCATAGGCCGGGGGCGGAGGACGAGGGACGGGGGCTTTCATAATACGCCCTGTCTGCTGCTGAAATCAGCCCTTTGTTTCCGGCTTACCAGCCCCAAACAAAGCCCTGCTTTCCTGCCGCGTCAAATGCCCTTGCCCTCCCCGGCGGCAACGGTATTTTCAGGGCAACGCCGACAGAGCGTATAACACACTACACTTTGCTCCGCAAAGTCGTGTGCCAAATGGGGCGCTGCCCCCTTTGGAAACCCCCGCAACAAACAGGTGCTATGCACCCAGCCGGGAGCATAGCGCCGTTTGTTGTCAGCAGCCCGTTTCACGGTCTGCGTGTAGTTCCTTGTAAACTGACCTAAACTAATTGCTTAATAACCTCGACTGGCTTTGGAAAATCAAATAAATACTTATTAAACAATCCTCCAATTTCCTTGGTTGCAGTATTTGTATAAACGCCAGTGCTGAAAACAGATGAAAAACCAGGAAGATTGTCTGACAGCTCGTTCAAAAATGATTTTTTGCGCGGCCGCCCATCTGGGTTGTCGGGCCAAATAATCCTGCCCTCTTGAATGAGCCGATTCATGGTATTTCGATCATATCGCCAGCCTTTTTCGGGGCATCCGTAGTTTCTTCCATCTGCCGGATTGATTAAATCATAGTGCAAATTTGGACGAGCATCGGCAGTAGCAAGTCCTACCAAGACGAAGAGGATGAAGAGGATGAGGAGGCAGATTGCCTTGAATATATTGACAATACTGATAAGATAATATATCTTTACTACCAAGACGATAAATGCGTCGGAAAAGTTAAACTGCGAAAAAATTGGAACCGGTACGCTTATATAGAAGATATCGCCGTATGTAAGGATTTCAGGGGGCAAGGCATAGGCAGCGCGCTTATCAATATATCTATAGAATGGGCAAAGCATAAAAACTTGCATGGACTAATGCTTGAAACCCAGGACAATAACCTTATAGCTTGTAAATTCTATCATAATTGTGGTTTCAAAATCGGCTCCGTCGATACTATGTTATACGCCAACTTTGAAAACAACTTTGAAAAAGCTGTTTTCTGGTATTTAAGGTTTTAGAATGCAAGGAACAGTGAATTGGAGTTCGTCTTGTTATAATTAGCTTCTTGGGGTATCTTTAAATACTGTAGAAAAGAGGAAGGAAATAATAAATGGCTAAAATGAGAATATCACCGGAATTGAAAAAACTGATCGAAAAATACCGCTGCGTAAAAGATACGGAAGGAATGTCTCCTGCTAAGGTATATAAGCTGGTGGGAGAAAATGAAAACCTATATTTAAAAATGACGGACAGCCGGTATAAAGGGACCACCTATGATGTGGAACGGGAAAAGGACATGATGCTATGGCTGGAAGGAAAGCTGCCTGTTCCAAAGGTCCTGCACTTTGAACGGCATGATGGCTGGAGCAATCTGCTCATGAGTGAGGCCGATGGCGTCCTTTGCTCGGAAGAGTATGAAGATGAACAAAGCCCTGAAAAGATTATCGAGCTGTATGCGGAGTGCATCAGGCTCTTTCACTCCATCGACATATCGGATTGTCCCTATACGAATAGCTTAGACAGCCGCTTAGCCGAATTGGATTACTTACTGAATAACGATCTGGCCGATGTGGATTGCGAAAACTGGGAAGAAGACACTCCATTTAAAGATCCGCGCGAGCTGTATGATTTTTTAAAGACGGAAAAGCCCGAAGAGGAACTTGTCTTTTCCCACGGCGACCTGGGAGACAGCAACATCTTTGTGAAAGATGGCAAAGTAAGTGGCTTTATTGATCTTGGGAGAAGCGGCAGGGCGGACAAGTGGTATGACATTGCCTTCTGCGTCCGGTCGATCAGGGAGGATATCGGGGAAGAACAGTATGTCGAGCTATTTTTTGACTTACTGGGGATCAAGCCTGATTGGGAGAAAATAAAATATTATATTTTACTGGATGAATTGTTTTAGTACCTAGATTTAGATGTCTAAAAAGCTTTAACTACAAGCTTTTTAGACATCTAACTATTTGATAACCTTCTGTTATCTGAAAAAGTTAATTTGGAATTGCAGGGAACAGAGAATGCAGAACATGGCTGTCTGTCATTGCGCTATGCTGTGAAAAATAAGGATTAGTGCAGCATACTTTAAAAAGTGTCTGTTGGGACAGTGTCCTAAAGGAAGCATAAGCTCATGGCTAGCGGCGGTGTTAAAGTAACGGCACTCGGCCCCAATATATAGTTGATATGCCCCTAAGCCTTTGAGGGCAAGGCGGTCAACCGCGCCTTTTCCGGTCCGCATACAGTCGTTCAATGAGGGTATCAAGCTCGGCAATGCGGCGGTGCTTCTCGGTGGTTCGTTTCTTCGCCGCCGTTTTCGGCTAATTCTAATTGATCCGAACTGTAAGGATAAGCAATTATCCGGGGCTAGTTAAGTATCTTAGAGAGGAAGATAAAGATACCTTATTGCCCTTGGAAGAGTTAGATAATTACCTAAAGGGCGATAAATTAATAAAGGTTCTAATTGATAAAGATTGTAGAATTAAAAGGGACATAGTTCCGACTGATATAGATTATCATGTAAGAAAGCCAAGCGCAAGGGAGTATGATGATTGCTGCAATGAATTTTGGAATGTAACACCTTATGTTATTAAAGGATTGTGCCGTAAGGAAATTTTATTTGCTATTGATCATTTTAATCAGATTGTTCGCCATGAGCTGCTGAGAATGATATCATGGAAGGTCGGCATCGAAACAGGCTTTAAATTAAGTGTAGGCAAGAACTATAAGTTTATTGAAAGGTATATATCCGAGGATTTGTGGGAGAAACTTTTGTCCACCTACCGGATGGATTCCTATGAAAACATATGGGAAGCATTATTTCTATGCCATCAATTGTTCAGGGCGGTATCCGGTGAGGTGGCGGAAAGGCTTCATTATGCCTATCCGGAGTATGATACCATGTTAGCACTTGTCCAAGGGCCACGGGGGTCATTGTCAGGATTCTTATATTGTTCTGTTTTTCTGTCGGTTCCACGGAATACCCGGTGTCCGAATTGCTTTGTATAACACACTACATACTCGTGGTCTATTGAAACACCGGTAATGTTTCGATTATCTTTTCATTTTTTCTTCCAGCTCCATATCCAGCCGCATGGCGTCAAAGAACTGGCTCTCCTGGTGCTTCATATATTCCTGCCGAAGCTGGTTGATTTTCTTCTGTGCAGCCAGACGTTTCAGCCGGTCGCCGGTGACGGCCTCCAGCTCCGCTTGCGCCTGCTGTACCTGGCTGTCCAGGGTGTTCAGTTCTCGGCTCAATGCCGCCTTATCAGCGGACACTTGCTGCTTCATCCGCTCCATTTCCTCGGCCTGGGCAGGCGAAAGGCGCTCCAGTTGCTCCGCCATCATCTTATCACTCGGCACCAGCCGATCCAGCGGGTGGGGGCGGCTGGTTCCTTTTAACCAGTGGGGGGATCTCCGCTCATCCTCCGTGCTGCTCTCCACCGGCAAGTCAAAGATGCTGCGGCAAGCTGCATCGTCCAGGGCCTTGCCGCTATCAGTCAAACCGCACAGTACGGCGTGTTCTGTGCGGCTGGAGCCTGAAACCAGGGTGACAGTATAAAGGGCTATCTGGCACGGCGCCTGCACCGTCGGGATGGTCAGCACTCCCTCGTTGGCACACTCCAGCTCGTGGAGAATCCCACGGCCTATGATACTGGACAGGGTAATCTGTCCGGCCTTGGGTTTGAAGTCTTTTGCCATGCCGTACATCTTCTGGCTGCGATAGGGCCGGTTCCGGCTCCCCGTCCAGTAGTAGAACAGCACCGGCAGTTCCCGGTACTCCGTGGCCGTGATCGTACGGTTGAATTCGTCAATCACAAAACGGCAATCATCGTTCTTTTCATTATAACGAGTAAAAAACCATTTGGTAATTTCCCAGAGGTCGTTGTTCAGCTCCTGTCCACGGCGATTCACATACTTGGGATTGATCTTCACCTTGTCGGCCAGTTCCTTGGTGAAGGTGGTAAACAGAATATCCTCCGCTGCGGAGACGGTCTGCCGGTTATCTTCCTCGTGGGTACTCAGGGTCTGGCGGTATGCCTGCTCAATCTGTGCCCTGGGCCGCAACCGCTGGGCAATGACCGGAAAGGCTGCTTTTACATCATCTGTAAAACCGCCCAGCACGTCATCGGTAATACCAAAGACACCGTCTGTCACCAACATCCGCTTGTTGACCAGCTCCAGCTTGCGAACATCGGCAAAGTTGTTCTTGTCGATGAAGGCCACTGACAGCACATCGTTTTCCTGACCCAGCCGGTGGCAGCGGTCGATACGCTGCTCCAGCTTTAAGGTGTTGTACGGCAGGTCGTAGTGGATGATGAAAGCAGCCTCCTCCAGATTGAAGCCCTTGGCACCGTTATCGGTGGAAATCAGCACCTCGCCATCCTCCTTGAACTGGCGGATCACGGAGTAATCGGCGCTGCCGTTGTAGGCCAGAGTGCGGTACCGGTCAGAAAGAAGATTCTGGAGCATCTTCTGGGTTTCCACGCTCTCGGTGAAGATAACCGCTTTCTGTTTGGCTCCCGTTTTCTTCATCAGGGAAAATCCCTGTTTGAGAACGGTCAGCAGCTCACCGGCCTTGGCATCCTGGGGAATGCTTTCGGCTGCGGTTTGAATCTCTTGCCATTGGCTTAGTTCGTCCGCTGCGTTTTCCAGCCCCTGGAGCCGCTTGACGATACCTTTGATGGTTTGCAAAATTGCCGCCGTAGAGGAACCCAACAGGCCCAGCAGCCGCAGAGCCAGGTCATATTGGTTCATTTCGGGAAAGGCTCGCTTTTCCGGCTGGTTGATGTAGGCGTACAGCAGCTCATAGAGCTGCCGCTCTGCCTTGCCGGGGGTGTACTCCACGGTCAGCAGCACACGTTCCGTCACCTTGGCGTAGTGCTTGGCCTGGGAACGGAGGGTACGGAAACAATAGCGGCTGACCTGTTCGCTGAGTTCCGGGTAGTTCTCTGGTCGGCGCAGATACCGGGCCAGAAACTCTTTTTCTCCCGGCAGCAGCGTTTCGTCGATGAACCAGATCAGACCGTATAAGTCCATGATGTTCTTTTCAATGGGAGTGCCGGTCAGCAGCAGCTTGAAGGAGTCTCCGGCGATCCGCTTGAGGGCCTTGGCCTGCTTGTTGTCCTCCCGGTAGACTGGAGAGAGGGCATTGGCTTCCTCGAATACCGTCAGATCCCAGTTAACTACCTTTGCGGCCTCCTCATTGTCGGCGGCGAAGTCGTAGGTAGTAATAACAATGGCATCTTGGATAAAAGCGTTGGAGTTGTCCTCACTGGTGTTCTGCCGCCATTGGTCCCGATTGGTCAGCACCACATATGGGACGGTATAGAATCGCTCCAGCATTTCCGTCCACTGGTGCAGCAGGTCGGCATTGGGAATGACCAACAGAATCCGGCTGTATCCCTCCAGCCACTTTTGATTGATGACCAGCATGGCCTCGTGGCTCTTGCCCATACCTGCTTCATCGCACAGAACGGCACCTTTCTGATAGGGGGAACGCAGGGCAAAGCTGGCCGCTGCAATCTGAAACGGATAGATTTCAATATCCGATGATGCAAAGACCGGAAGGAACTGTTCTGCTTCCGGCAGTTGTTCCAAAAGTCGGGCCTTGTAATAGGCATGAAACGGTGTTTGCGGCATGGCAATTCCCCCCTTTTTCTTTTATTTACACTTCTTTTTATTATGGCAGATATTGACGAAAAACGCAACGACGATTGATTCCTTTATTTAAGGGGAAAATGTCATTTCCAAAATAAAGACCACAATCAGTGCCGGACTGATTGTGGTCAAAAAGCATTATAAAAATGTGATATTGTTTATGCCTTAATTCGTTGCTGAATGGTAAAACACCCTTGACAAATCTCTTTCCAGAAGCGTATCCTTGAAACCTATGCAAAGCAGAACGGCTTTTCCAATCTGCGCTGGTACACGGACGACGGTTATTCTGGTGCGAACTTTCAAAGACCCGGTTTTCAAGCCATGCTTGCGGACATTGAAGCCGGAAAAGTCGGGACAGTTATCGTAAAGGATATGTCGAGGTTAGGGCGAAACTACCTGCAAGTGGGAATGTACACGGAAATGATTTTCCCACAGAAAGGTGTCCGCTTCATCGCTATCAATGACGGAGTGGACAGCGCACAGGGCGACAATGACTTTGCCCCGCTGCGGAATATCTTTAACGAATGGCTGGTGAGAGATACGAGCAAGAAAATCAAAGCAGTAAAACGCTCAAAAGGCATGAATGGCAAGCCCATCACAAGCAAGCCTGTGTATGGCTACCTCATGGACGAGGACGAAAATTTCATTATTGACGAGGAAGCTGCACCCGTAGTCAAGCAGATATACAACCTCTGTCTTGCCGGGAATGGTCCGACCAAGATAGCCCGTATGCTCACAGAGCAGCAAATCCCCACGCCGGGAACGCTTGAATACCGCAGGACGGGCAGCACCCGCCGCTACCACCCCGGCTATGAGTGCAAGTGGGCGACCAATACCGTAGTGCATATCCTTGAAAACCGGGAATACACAGGCTGTCTGGTAAATTTCAAGACAGAAAAACTTTCTTACAAAGTCAAGCACAGTGTAGAAAATCCCCCGGAAAAGCAAGTGATTTTCGAGAACCACCACGAGCCTATCATAGACACCCAAACATGGGAACGGGTGCAGGAGCTTCGCAAACAGCGCAAACGCCCAAACCGCTATGATGAAGTGGGTTTGTTCTCCGGCATACTGTTCTGTGCGGACTGCGGCAGCGTGATGTATCAGCAGCGATACCAGACGGACAAGCGCAAGCAGGACTGTTATATCTGCGGCAACTACAAGAAACGCACCCATGACTGTACGGCGCACTTTATCCGCACCGACCTCTTGACCGCTGGTGTACTCTCCAATCTGCGGAAAGTGACCAGCTATGCGGCAAAGCATGAAGCCCGGTTTATGAAACTCTTGATTGAGCAGAACGAGGACGGGGGCAAACGCAGGAACGCCGCCAAGAAAAAGGAACTGGAAGCCGCCGAGAAACGCATAGCCGAGTTATCCGCTATCTTCAAGCGGCTGTATGAGGACAGCGTGACCGGGCGCATATCAGACGAGCGTTTCACAGAGCTGTCGGCAGACTATGAAGCAGAACAACGGGAGCTGAAAGAAAGAGCCGCCGCTATCCAAGCGGAGCTTTCCAAAGCACAGGAAGCCACCGTGAACGCAGAAAAGTTTATGAATGTTGTCCGGCGGCATACCAGCTTTGAAGAACTTACCCCTACTCTGCTGCGGGAGTTTGTAGAGAAAATCGTTGTGCATGAGTGCAGCTATGACGAGAACAAGACCCGCAGACAGGACATTGAGATTTATTATTCTTTTGTTGGCAAGGTGGACTTGCCCGAATAACCGCCCGACCTATCCGACACAATGCGCAAGTGCCGGATAGGAACGGCAAAATTTTTTACACTTCTATTACTTCTTTATCGCACATCAATAAAATCACAGGGAATCAAGCAGCTCATGAGTGGAGGAGGCATTATCATTGTGGCGCAGACGGTGATCCCACAGCTTTCCAGCCTGTTTTCATAAGATAAATGGGCGGCATCATAGACAAAATCACTGATTTCATAAAGGAGATGCTGCAGGGGTGGGTGCTTAGCAACCTTGATACCATGTTCTCCGATGTCAATGATAAGGTCGGGACGATTGCGGGGGAGGTCAGCAAGACACCCAGCACATGGAACTCCGGCATATTCAGCATGATACGGACGCTTTCGGAGAACGTGGTAGTGCCCATAGCAGGCATGATAATCAGTTTTGTGCTGATCTATGAGCTGATAACAATGGTAATCGACAAAAACAATATGCATGACTTTGATACAAGCCTGTTTTTCCGTTTTTTATTTAAGGCTTGTATCGCTGTCATGCTGCTTTCCAAGACCTTTGATATAGTCATGGCGGTGTTTGACGTGGGAAGCCATGTGGTGACACAGGCGGCAGCATCAATCTCCGGTTCAACGAGCCTTGACGTTCAGGCTACCCTTACAACCATGTTCAACAACCAGATTGACACGATGGGGATAGGGGAGCTTATCGGTCTTGGTCTGGAAACTATGGTAATCAGCTTATGTATGAAAATCATGTCCGTCCTCATCACCGTCATTCTATATGGGCGCATGATTGAAATATACCTTTATGTGTCAGTTGCGCCAATCCCGGCAGCGACAGTTACCAACCGGGAATGGGGCACAATCGGGACAAATTACTTAAAAGGGCTTGTCGCACTTGCTTTTCAGGGGTTCTTTATCATGGTGTGCGTGGCGATCTATGCTGTGCTTGTGGCGAGCGTCGCAGTGGCGGGCAACCTTCACAGCGCATTGTGGTCGGTGGCGGCATATACCGTAATCCTCTGTTTCAGCTTATTTAAGACAGGCTCTCTCAGTAAATCAATTTTTAATGCCCACTGAGTACAGGGACACTGTGCTTGACGGGCATTGCCCACGAAAGGAGCAGACGATGGCAATATCCGTACCAGTGCCGAAAGACCTGAGTGGAATCAAGACAAAAGTGGCGTTGAACCTTACCAGAAGGCAGATTATCTGTTTTTCCGGCGCAGCGCTTGTGGGCATACCCTTATACTTCCTTACCAAAGGGGTATTGGGGACACAGGGGGCGGCGCTTATCATGGTGGGCGCAATGCTGCCATTCTTCTTTTTGGCAATGTATGAAAAAGACGGTTTCCCGGCAGAGAAGATATTATACTTCATGCTCCGGCAGAAGGTACTCACGCCGGGAATCAGACCGTATAAATCGGAAAACCTCTACAAGCAGTTGGAGGAACGGGAAAAAATCAGGAAGGAGGTATATTTCCTTGAACAAAAAGCAAAAGGCGGGGGCGGCAAAGCCAAAACCGCAGGAAAATAAGCGGACACCGGAAAAGGCGGGACTGACCTTATCGGAAAAGAAACGCCTTGCGGAGCTGAAACGTGCGCTTGCCGGGAACAGCAAGGAGCAGGCGAAGCCGGACACCGCACAGAAAACCATTACATTCAAAAAAATGTACCGGGACGGCATCTGTCAGGTGGCGGACAGTTATTACACGAAAATGGTGGAGTTTTTTGACATCAACTATGACCTGCTGGAGGTGGAGGATCAGGCGGATATTCTGGAAGAATACAGCAAACTGATTAACTACTTCGATCCGTCCATAAAGTTCCAGTTGTTCTTATTTAACAGGCAGGTCAGCGAGCAGGCTCTTGCGGAACAGTTTGACATTCCTCTGCAGGCGGATGATTTTGACGATATTCGTGACGAGTATACGCATATGCTAAAGCACCAGTCGGCAAAAGGCAACAACGGAATCATCAAGTCCAAGTACCTGATTTTCGGCGTGGAAAGCGCCGGGTACAGGGAAGCAAAGAGCAAGTTAAGCAATATCGAGAAGGATGTGGTACGCAATTTAAACAATATCGGCACAAACGCCAGAGGTCTTGACGGGAAGGAAAGGCTGCGTATCCTGCATGAGTATTTCAATCAGGGTACAATGGAGCCTTTCCGTTTTTCATTTAAGGAGCTGTCAGAATCCGGGAAGTCGGTCAAGGACTATATCGCCCCGCCGGGGTTTGACTTCCGCTATCCGAGCCGCTTTAAGTCCGGCAGCATCTATGGGAGCGTGTCTTACCTTGATATGATTGCGCCGAAGTTTACGGACGAGATGGTTAAAAAGCTGCTGGATATTGATGACAACCTCACCCTTACCATGCATATGCAGACCATTGATCCGGTGGAAGCAATCAAGATGATAAAACGTGCGCTCACCGACATTCAGAAAATGAAAATAGAGGAACAGAAGAAGGCTGTCAGAAGCGGCTATGATATGGATATTCTGCCTACGGACATCGTGACTTATGAGAAGGACACGCTGGAACTTCTGGACGATTTGAACACGAGCAACCAGAAACTTATCAAAATGACCTTCCTCATTGCCTGTTACGGGAGGACGAAGCGGGAACTGGAGAACCTGACACAGAGGGTGTCCGGTATTATCCAGCAGGCGAACTGCAACCTCAGATGTTTGCAGTATTTACAGGAACAGGGGTTAATGGCGAGTGCGCCGATTGGGTGTAACGATGTGGGGATTGAAAGAAACCTCACCACAAAGAGCGCCGCTGTCCTTGTGCCTTTCTGCACACAGGAGCTTTTCATGCCCGCACCCGCCATTTATTATGGTCTGAACGCACTCAGCAATAACATGATTATGGCAGACCGGAAAAGGCTGCGTACACCAAACGGGGTGATTCTGGGAACGCCGGGAAGCGGCAAGTCTTTTTCCGCAAAGAGGGAGATTTTATCCTGTTTCCTTATCACAAAAGATGATATTATCGTCTGCGATCCAGAGGGCGAGTATTTTCCATTAGTGCAGGCGCTTCATGGGCAGGTGGTAAGGCTTGCCACAAACTCAAAGGATTATCTGAACCCGATGGACATTCAGCTTTCCCATAAAGGGGATAAAGAGGCGCTGAAATTAAAGAGTGATTTCCTGATTACCCTGTGTGACCTGATAGCCGGAGGGAAGGACGGTCTGGAAAATGACGAGAAGGGCATTATTGACACCTGTATCAAGCATATCTATGACGGGTATTTCAAACACCCGAAACCGGAGAATATGCCCATACTGGAAGATTTGTATAATGCGCTGTTAAAGTATGAGCCGAGGGACGTTGCGCCGGAGATGCAGAGGGAAGCGAAGCAGAAAGCGGTACGGATTGCCAACAGCCTTGTCTTGTATGTGCATGGTTCGCAGAACTATTTCAACCACCGTACTAACGTGGATTCCCATAACCGGATTATGTGCTTTGACATTCGTGACTTGGGTAACCAGTTAAAAGAGATTGGAATGTTGATCGTGCAGGATGCGGTATGGAACAGGGTGTCACAGAACCGGGAACGGAAAGTTGCCACAAGGTACTACTGTGACGAGTTCCATTTGCTTTTGAAAGAAAAACAGACTGCCATATATTCCGTAGAGATTTGGAAAAGGTTTCGGAAATGGGGCGGAATCCCAACCGGGCTGACGCAGAATGTGGGCGATTTTCTGAAATCAGAGGAAATCGAGGGCATCTTGGGGAACAGCGATTTTGTATATCTGCTGAACCAGAACGCCAAAGACCAGCATATTTTGGCGGACAAGTTGGGACTATCAGAAAAGCAGCTCATGCACGTCACCAATTCTGAACCGGGAAGCGGTCTGATACTCTTTGACAACGTGGTTATCCCATTCGTGGATAAGTACCCGGCAGATACAAAGACCTATGCGATTATGAATACAAAACCGGAGGAATCAGTGAAAAAGGAAGATGAGGACAGTTAATGGCAGAAAAGAAAGGAAAGAAAAAACAGAATACCGTCTACCGTAAAGAAGCAAATACAGAGTTCCAGAAGGGTGCCGGAAATGCTTTTACGGGCGGCGGCAGCGCTGCCTATCAGCCGAGGGATTCTGGCACCGGGAGGGCGGGGCGGAGCGCAGGCAGGAAAAAGCAGACAGAAAAGAGTATGCAGGCGCATCAGGAAACTTTTGGACAAAAAGTCCAGAAGTCCGAAAAGAGCCAGCCGGGAAAGGGCAGCACATTTACAGGGAATAAAAGCATGGATTCCCGGAGCAGTGATGCCGGACAGCGTAAATCGAACCATGCTTCAAAGGCTCATGCAAGAAAGCAGATGTACCAGACCACTTCTGGACAAAAAGTCCAAAAGTCCGATGTAAAACCGGGTCAGGAAGAAAAATCTGATTTTGTGAAAGAAAGCAATGCCTTTACCGGGCAGGAGAATTTCAGCCAGCCGGAGGAAACGGAGAAAAAACAGCCGGATGCAGAAGATTACCACCGTAGGGATACATACAGGCAGTCGCAGAAAAAGGGAAAATACCATAAAAAGCGGATGCAGAAGGAACACCGGGTAAAAGGCGGCACAAATGATAAACCGGAAAATAAGACCTTTACGGAGGAAACTTTTACGGGGAATACCAGAAATACTTTTCAGGGGGAAGGAGGCTCTGAATTTACCGGAAGTAAAAAGCTGCAAAAGAAACAGCGGCAGGCAGAGAAAGCCGGGAAGAAAGTACAGAAAGCAAGGGCAAAGCTGCCAAAGACAAGGGAATACACCTTGCAGAGAGTGTTTGATGAGAAAACCGGGAAGGGAAAATATGTAGCTGTCCCTCTGGATAAGGAGAAGCCTTTCAAGCAGGAAGGCATACCTAAGACCACCATGCGCCGGATGCAGAACGAGAGCAAAAATTTTGTGCATGGGAAAATTGCTGAAACGGAGAAAGAAAATTCAGCGGTGGAGGGCGCACACAAATCGGAACAGAAAGGAGAGGAATTATTTTCTTTTGTCAAAAGGCAGATAAAAGGAAAAGAGCAGAAACAGCGGGCAAAGATAGCAAAGCTGGAAAAGAAGCAGTTTAAAAAGGAAGTCAATTTCCAGTACCAGAAGTTTCTGGAGGAAAACCCGCAGATGCAGAAAAAGACATTGCGGAAGCGGTTACAGAAACAGCGCATCAAGCGGGAGTACATCAAGGCGAGGAAGAAAGCGGCGGCAGGGAAAACAGCGGAGCAGGCATTTGAAAAGACAAAAAACGGTGCGGTCACTGTGGCAAGGAAGTTACAGGAGTTTGCGAGGAAAAACGCAGGACTTCTTGTGACGTTGGGCATCATGGCTCTGCTCCTTATGATGGTTATGGTTTCCGTATCGTCCTGTGGGGCGATGTTTGCGGATACGCAGTCCACCATATTAGCGGCAAGCTATTTAAGCAAGCCGAAAGAGATTGACGCCGCCGACTTACAGCTTACCCGTCTGGAGCTTGACTTGCAGAATGAGATTGACCGGGTGGAAACGGATTATCCGGGGTATGATGAATATTCCTATAATCTTGGGGCAATCGGGCATAACCCGTTTACCCTTATCAGCTATTTATCCGCTGTCCATACGGAGTTTACCGCAAGTGAAGTGGAAAGCGAGATACAGGCTTTATTTGATGAAATGTACACGCTGACGCTTACGCCGGATACGGAAACGAGGACAAGGACGGTCACAAAGACAGGCACGAGGACGGTCACTGATCCGGTCACAGGAGAAGAAACCGAGGAAGAATATGAGTATGAGGAGGAAGAAGAATACGAGGTCAGTATCCTCAGAGTGACGCTTACAGCCATACCGTTAGAAAGCCTTGTTTCCGGGAAAATGGATACGGAGCAGGCGGAGATTTTTTCCATGTACCGGGAAACAGGCGGTCTGCTTCAGGAGTTCGCTTCGCCGCTTGACCTTTACTGGTATTATTATGTGTCCAGCTATTACGGATACCGGAAGAACCCAAGTACAGGGAATGAGGAATTTCACAGGGGCGTGGATATAGCAGTGCCGACAGGAACAACCGTTTATGCGGCGCATGACGGTACGGTGACAGCGGCGTCATATGACAGCCATTACGGGAATTATGTAGTGATTGAGATAGACGGCTACACAACCAAGTATGCCCACATGGATACGCTCAGCGTGAGTGCAGGGCAGACAGTGGAAAAAGGGGCGGTCATCGGCACAACGGGGAATACCGGGAGCAGCACAGGAAGCCATTTGCATATCGAATGTTTATATGACGGGGAGTATTATAACCCGTTATTTTATTTTGACGTGGGCGAAGGAACGCTGTACGGGGAAACGCCGGGCGGACTTCCGGGGAACACCATACCGCCGGACGCCTATGATGATGCATCGGTGCAGGCGCTTATGGAAGAAGCCGCAAAGTATTTAGGATTCCCGTATGTGTGGGGCGGTTCAAGCCCTTCCACAAGTTTTGACTGTTCCGGCTTTGTCTGTTGGGTATTTACCAACAGCGGGGTGCATAACCTTCCACGAACAACCGCACAGGGGATTTATGACCAGTGTATTCCGGTTTCCGCATCGGACGCAAAGGCGGGGGACATCATCTTTTTTACCGGGACTTACAATTCTGCCGGGGCGGTGAGCCATGTGGGGATTTACTGCGGCAACGGAACAATGATTCACTGCGGAGATCCGATCAGCTACGCAAGCATCAACTCGTCTTACTGGCAGAGCCACTTCTACGCATTTGGTCGCCTTCAATAACAACACATGTTGAGTTGCAATTAAGTTTGATAATTTTGCAATAAAGATTGATAATTTACAACTTTGTTTGATAAAAACGGCTTCACAAAGGAATTAACAATTATGATTGATAAAACTTAAATAAAATGACAATTAAAGTTGATAAAAACGGAGATTTCGTGGCACTTAAAGGAGCATGGTTCTTATTATGCTTCTTTGTTTTTCTGCAACATGGTTTCGTGATATTAAGTTTAGGAGTAAATTATCAAACTTAATTGTAATTATGGAGCTTATTATTATCAAACTTTTTTGTAAAAAGACAACACAAACTTATGATAGAGCAATTTCATAAATAGAAGGGAGCGTGATATTATCAAAATCGGATTGATTGATGTGGACAGCCACAACTTCCCAAACTTATGTCTTATGAAGCTGTCTGCTTACCATAAAGCAAGGAGCGATACATTGGAATGGTATGACGGGCGAAAACATTATGACCTTGTATATATGAGCCGGGTGTTTACGGACAGCTATTCTAAAGATTACTCCGGTACAATTCATGCTGACTGCATTATAAGGGGCGGCACAGGGTATGGACTTAATAACCGTCTGCCGGAGGAAGTGGAACATACCTATCCGGACTACGCATTATACCCGAAATTTGAAGGAACTGCATATGGTTTTCTGTCAAGAGGGTGTCCTCGTGGATGCGGTTTCTGCATTGTAGGGGAAAAAGAGGGGCGCAGGGCGGTTGCGGTCGCTGACCTTGCCGAGTTCTGGCATGGGGAAAAAGAAATAAAGCTGCTTGATGCGAATTTGTTAGCCTGTCCGGATTGGGAACGGTTATTACAGCAGCTTGCACAAAGCGGCGCAATGGTGGATTTTACGCAGGGACTTGATGTGCGTCTGATTACTCCGGAGAAAGTGGAGATGCTGAACAAAGTGAAAACAAAAATGCTGCACTTCGCTTGGGATAATCCGGAAGATGACCTGACAGGGTATTTCAAAAAGTTTTCAGAACTTACAACTGTGAAAGATTATCGGAAAAGGCGGGTGTATGTGTTGACAAACTATAACAGCAGCCATGAACAGGACTTGTATAGGATATACACTCTGCGGGATATGGGATTTGATCCCTATGTAATGGTATATGAAAAGCCAACTGCGCCACCCATTACAAGAAAACTGCAAAGATGGGTAAATAACAAATGGCTTTTCAGGGCAGTGTTAGATTTTAATGATTTTGATCCAACCGGGTGGGAAAAACGGAAAAACAACAGGAAGTGAGGAATTTATGACAAAGGAACGCATTGAGAAGGAGCTTTCCAAAGTGGATGCGCAGCTTGAATCCTTACAGGCAAAAAAGAAGAATTTGGAAGAACAGAAGCGCATGGCGGAAAGAGCCGAAAAAATGGATATTATCGAAAAGCATAAAATCTCGTCCGAGAAGCTGCAATTACTCATCAAATTCAGCGAGGACGAGATTTTGAAGTTATTGGAAGAAAAAGAAAACGCAAAGGAGATGGCAGGAAATGAAGAAAAAGTTATCAGTTAGGGCGGCAGTGTCGCTGCTTTTATCGGCATTGCTGTTCTGTATGCCCGTAGGGGCGTTTATGGCGAACAGCGTGAATACCGTAGATGCCTATGCGGAAGGTGTGCTTACAGAGGAAAGCGGCGAAGCACCAGCGGAAGGCAGTACCGAAGGGGAAACAGAGGAAAGCACTGAAACCGGGGAAAGTTCAGAGAATGGGGAGGATGAAACCGGGGAAACAGAAACCGAGTCCGGAAGTAATGAGGAAGAAACGGAAAGCGGGACGGTATCCGGGAACGAAGTACCTGAACCGGAATGTACCTGTAAAGAAAAATGCACACAATATTCCATTGATAAAGATTGTGAGGTCTGCAAGGGGGATTACAGCTTATGCGAATATGTGAACCCGAATGTAAAAATCACAATCTCCACTCCGTCCGGCTGGCACAATGACACCACGAAGGTACATATCTCCGTTGAAGATGTGGCACATTCCGGCAACTTCACCATAAAGACAGTGCAGGCAAAAGTGGCGCAGAATGGGAGCTGGACGGACGTAACAGAGGATATGTATGTGGAGATTTCGGAGAATACCACCGTCTATGTGCTTGTGACAGACCAGAAGGGCAAAACCTATGAGAAAAACCGCTATATGAAGTGCTTTGATTTCACGAAGCCTACCTTAAACGCTGCGGTCAGTGACGGTCTGCTCTCCATACAGGCGCATGATACGGATTCCGGCATCAAGGCAGTGTATGTGAACGGGTATGAATTTACGGAGCTTACAAACGGTGTCCTGAATATCCGTCTGCAACAGTTTGACGCAGGCTACCAGTATTTTACCATTTCCGCAATGGATAACGCCGGGAATATGTCGGAGGTCTACAAAACAGCCAACCCGTATTACACCGATCCGGAAAAAGAGGACGGGAACGAGAAGAACCCGGCAGAGCAGCTCCCGGTGAACGCACAGGCTACCAAGCCTTCCTCCGCCACCGCACAGGTGACGGAGCATACCAAAACGGACAGTGACGGGAACACCGTTTCCGAAAACAGCCTTGCAGAGCAGAAAAAGCAGGCAATGGCGGAAGCGGCGGCATCGGAGAAAAAGGAGGAATCCGGGGAAAAGGAGAAAAGTGGAACGGGAAAGGAATTTTACACAATCCAGACTGCATCAGAAAAAGTGTTCTATCTTATCATTGACCGAGACGGGGAGGAAGAAGTGGTTTATTTCCTGACCGAAGTTACGGAAAATGACCTGCTGAATGTGACAGCGGACAACAGCGAAACCTTGCCGAAAAATTCCGCTGCACTGGAGTCCGCAATCCCTGTGACGGAGGGCGCACTTCCCAATAACAACGGGGAACAGGGGAAGGAAGAAGAACTTACGGAAGAACCCGCAGAGGACGGGGATGAGATAAACACCGAAGAACCGGAACCTGAGCCGGAGAAACCAGAAGAAAACCCGATGGCAACCTATATCATTCTTGGGATTGTGGCGGTTGCAGCCATTGGCAGCGGCTATTATTTCAAAGTAGTCCGGAAAAAGAAAGAGGAATTTCTTGACGAGGACGATGATGAGGAGGACGAGGAAGAATATGACGATGATGAGGAAAACGAGGGCAGTGAGGATGATTTCTTTGAAGATAAAGAAGGGGAGGACGACTAAATGCAGTTAGTGATAGCGGAAAAACCGAGTGTTGCAAGGAGCATTGCGGAAGTGATCGGCGCATCGGAAATCAGTGACGGATATATGGAGGGGAACGGATATATTGTGAGCTGGTGCGTGGGGCATCTGGTGGAGCTGGCACAGCCAGAAAGTTACGGGGAACAATGGAAGAAGTGGACGTATGAGAGCCTTCCTGTCAAGCCGGAAAAATGGCAGTATGAGGTGAAGCCGGACACAAAAGCGCAGTATGACATACTGTACCAGTTGATGCACAGGAAAGACGTGTCGGCTGTGATTTGTGGAACAGACGCCGGACGGGAGGGAGAACTTATCTTCCGTCTGGTGTATGAAATGGCAGGCTGTGAAAAGCCGATCAAACGCCTGTGGATTTCCTCAATGGAAGAAACCGCCATTCGTGAGGGATTTGAGAATTTGCAGCCGGGAAGCGATTACGATAACCTGTACCATTCCGCACTGTGCAGGCAGGAAGCGGACTGGCTTGTGGGCATCAACGGTACAAGGCTGTTCACCGTCCTGTATGGCGGAAAAGTTTTAAAGGTGGGGCGGGTGCAGACACCCACCCTTGCGATGCTGGTAGACAGGGAAGCAAAGATTATGAATTTCCAGAAGGAAACATATTACATGGCGCATATCCTGATGGATGGGATAGATGCCGCCACCGGGCGCATAGATGATAAAAAGAAAGCAGATGGGATTGTGGGAGCTTGCCGGAACGGGCAGGCTCTCACCACGTCCGTTGTGAAAGAGGAAAAAGCGGTCATGCCGCCGAAGCTCTATGACCTCACCACGCTCCAGAGGGATGCGAACCGTTTATTTGGTTTCACCGCAAAGCAGACCTTAGAGTACACGCAGAGCCTTTATGAAAAAAAGTTAGCCACATATCCGAGGACGGACAGCCAGTTCTTATCCGATGATATGGGGCAGACCGCAAAAGATGTCATTGAAGCGGTGTTCAGCTCCCTCATGTTTGAGGAAAACAAAGCGTCCAGCCCGGATATAAAAAGGATTCTGAACAGCAAAAAAGTGACAGACCACCACGCCATTATCCCCACAATGGAGATAGGGAAAGCTGACCTTGCGGCACTGCCGGAAACGGAGCGTAAAATTTTATCCCTGATTGCGAACCGCCTGTTATGCGCCACCGGGGAGAAGCATTTGTATGAAACAGTCAAAGCGGAGTTTTCATGCAATGGATATACTTTTTCGGTTTCCGGCAAGTCCGTTACGCATAACGGGTGGAAATCTTTTGAGGATGCCTTTAAGCGTTCCTTTAAAATCTCCGGGAATCAGGAGGAAGAAAAGGAGGAAAAGAAGCTGCCGGAACTGTCGGAGGGACAGCCATTTGACGGTGTGCAGGCGAAAGTCAGCGAGCATTTCACAAATCCGCCCAAGAGATTTACAGAAGATTTACTATTATCCGCAATGGAACGTGCCGGGGCGGAAGATATTGGGGCAGACGCAGAACGGAAAGGCTTGGGTACGCCAGCGACAAGGGCGGATATTATCGAGAAGTTAGTCAAGGACGGGTTTGTGAAGCGTGAGAAAAAGCAGATCATACCCACAGAGGACGGATTAAAGCTGATTACGGTGCTGCCGGATATGGTGAAGTCCCCGAAACTTACCGCCGATTGGGAAAATGCCCTGACACTGGTAGCGAAAGGGGAGCTTCCGATGGAGGACTTCATGGCAGATATTGAGAATATGGTGTCGGAGCTGATACACGCCTACCATGAGGTCAGTGACGAGCAGAAAAAGATGTTCGCACAGGAGCAGGCGGCTCTTGGGGTATGCCCGAACTGCGGCGGTCAGGTGGTAAAAGGAAAATTCGGCGCTTACTGCGTGAAAAAATGCGGTATGAACGTGAGCCGGGTAATGGGTGCTGCCCTTACCGATGCACAGGTGAAGGATATGCTTGCCGGGAAGAAAATCCTGTTAAAAGGGTTAAGAAGCAAGGCGGGGAAGCCTTATGATGCCTATATCATTCCGAGTGGGACGGAAGAATACCGTTACACCAAAGACGGGGCAGAAAAAAGCGGGGTACAGTTTAAGTTTGTCATGGAGTTTCCGAAAAAGAAATCTTCTGGCGGGAAGAAAAAATAAGGGAGGAAGAAAGATGTTTACAACCGGGGATAAGTTATTAAACGTGATGAAAGAGGAAGAAATCAGTATTATGGAGCTTTCCAGAATGTCGGGAGTGCCGGAGAGGACAATTATGGATATTCTGGCGGGCGTCAGAGAGCCAGAGCTTGGCGTGGTGTGCAGGATTGCGGACGGACTTGGCATTTGCGTCCATGAGCTTCGTGCCGATGAGGAACAGTATGCCATATCCGTACAGAAAGATACCCTTGCAAAGCTGATCGTGGTCAGCGAGATAAACGGTGTGGAGCTGGAGGAACTGATACATACCATTTTGGAAAAAGGCATTGAGGAACATGGTTTCTATGAGTAATGCAGGGAAGTAACAGGAAACAGGCTGCAAGATACGTTTTTTGTATTTTGCAGCCATTAGATGGCATTTATAGTAAAATATGTTAGATATGATTGAGATAAAGTCAATTAAATGATATAATTGCTTGTACATAACTCTTGAAAATATTATCGAAGTACGGAGGTAAAAGCATGAAACAACATATCTTATTGGAAAAAGCATACACATATGATAACGTATCGCATGAATTAAAACCCGAAGGATGTTCATATGACAGAATTTGTGGGTTATGGAGAGTGGATAGCACTGGTGAAGTTATGATGATGAGTAACTTTGCACAGAAACCAGAAACAAAAAAATGTGATGTAGAAACAGGCGAGGATCAAAAGGGTGAATAAAATAGATTATCTGATTGTATCTTCAACGATTGACTTTTCTACGGATATGGTTTGCTATCGGTTATTGGAAGATAATGAGAAATTTTATCGCTTGAATCGAGATGAGTTTTTAAAACATAAAATAGTTGTAGATTTGCAAAATGAAGTGATGATAATATCCATAGATGGCGAAGAGTATGAGGCACAATTTGAACATTTAAAAGGAATATTTTTTAGAGCACCTGTTTTTTTGAGAACTCAATCAAAAAAAGAGTTATCAGTACAGGAACAGTTAGAAAGGAATCAATGGAGTTCTTTTTTAAGAAATTTAATAGTTTTTAAAAATGCAAATTGGATTAATAACCCTGTAAGTACATATCGTGCAGAGAATAAAATCTTTCAGTTATGTATTGCAAAAGAATATGGGTTAGAAGTACCTGTTACATATATTTCAAATTGTACCGATTTTAATTTGGAATCTGATAAGAAATATATAGTTAAATCCTTAGATACAGCACTTTTTTATGATATGGAAAATAACAAGGAAATGTTTACATATTCTAATGTAGTCTCAGGTTCAGAATTAAATGAGTATGATTTGACATCGGCTCCGATATTTATACAGGAATTTTTAAATCCTAAAATAGATTGCAGAGTTACATATGTACAAGGCAAACTTTTTCCGGTGAAAATATTACAAAATGGAAAGGGATTGTATGGTGACTGGCGTATGCGAAAGGAGGAGTTAGAATATATCCCTTTTCAATTACCAACATATGTTGAAAATGCAATACATAAACTTATGAAAAAATTAGAATTAAATTTTGGCGGGATTGATTTGGCTATTGTTTCGGGAGAATATTATTTTATTGAGGTGAATCCCACTGGAGAGTGGGGGTGGCTAGAGGTTAAGACAGGAACAAATATAAGTAAGACCATAAAAAGAGCATTGGCTGGAGATAAAGTATGTTAGGGCAAATTATTCCAATTATAGATATAACTAAAAAGAATAAAATATTACGTGAAAAAAATCGTACAGTATCGAATATCGAAATCCCAGAAAATATTGAGGAGATTGATATTAAATATTTAGAAGATGACTATAAAGCAACGTTAGATGTAAAGAATAGATTTGAAGATAAGGCTAAAACAATAATTGCAGCTTTGACAATTGCTATCACTTTAATTTTAAATTTATCAAAGATTATTGATACAGTTGCAAATAAAATTCCAATACCGTATTTCAATTATTGTATATTTATAGTGGCTATTTTATCAATATCGTATATGCTGATGGCAGGAATAATGTCAATTCAGGTTTTGATAAAAGAAAATTTATTATATTCGATTTCATTTGAAAAACGGACGGATAAAAAGAGCATATACCAATCAACACAACAAAATATTAATCAAAATTTAATAAGAAATAACATTATATATACAGCGTATTTATCAATAAGAAATTCGGTTATATGTCTCCTGATTATTTTTGTATTATCAATATATCCTTTTCAAGTTTCAGATAATAGCAGTATAAGTAACATCGAAGCTAATAACGGAACAGAGATAATATATGGTAACGATGCGGTTGAGTGGATATTGAATAATCCTCAAAAGAAACCGGATTTTGACAAAATTATTGAAGCATATAATAATCTTGGCGAGGATGGAACGCAGAAAAATATATATGATAAAAATCAAGGGATTATTGTTACTGTCGAATCTTTAAATGATTCATATTTGTTTTCTAATATAATAAATGACATTACGGAAGTCAACTGATGACAGATAGCACTTAGGAGAAATCTTAGGTGCTTTTCTTATATTAAAAATTTGAGGAAAGGAGCAGAAAAAAATTGAATAAAGTTTACCGTCACTGGTGGCAATGGCTCATGAGCGAACCATAGCCGCCTTTTTTATTGCACAAAAGTAATAAACAGGAAATGGAGGATTGCCATGAGAAAATATGACGTAATTTCCGCACTCTCCGAAGAAACATCAAAGCGGGTGACGAGAAATGAAGAAAGCTGGAAGAAATATCTGAACACAGCATCAAGGCTCTACAAATACCCGTTCAAAGACCAGCTCCTTATCTATGCCCAAAGACCGGATGCCACAGCCTGCGCTTCCATAGAGATATGGAATGAAAAAATGCACTGTTGGGTAAACAAGGGCGCAAAGGGGATTGCACTTCTGGATGAAGAAGGGAGTCCCTACACCGGACTGCGGTACGTCTTTGACATATCGGACGTGCATAAGGCAAGGCGCATCGGGCGTTTCCCTCAGCTTTGGGAGATGCGGGAGGAACATCAGGAAGCGGTTCTGAACCGTCTGGAAGGGATTTACGGGGATACCAATAAGGAAACGAGATTTGTGGACAGGATCAGGGAGATTGCTTCCCGGATTGCACAGGACTGTTATGGGGAGCTTGCTTCGGATATGGAATATCTGAAAGAGGGAAGTTTTCTGGAGGAACTGGACGAACTGAATATCGCTGTTCGTGTCCGGGAAACGCTGGCGGACAGCATCGCCTACACCGTCTTAAAGCGGTGCGGCATGGAAGATGCGGAGCTGGCAGAGGAAATCCAGTTCCCTTATATCCATGAGTTTAATACAATAGAAACCCTGTCGCACATCGGTGACAGCATATCCGATTTATCCAAGCCTGTGCTTATGGAGATTGGCAAAGCAATCGGGGCGTATGACAGGGAAATCGCCGGAAAGGAAGCATCAAGAAATTTTGTCGAAAAAGGACTTGCAAATACCTCTGACACACGCTATAATGCTTTAAAGTGTGAAAGCGAAACAGAGGACGTACAACCTACCACACAGACCGGAAATGCCGGGGAAAGGGGAAATAATGATGAATCTGACCTACGAGAAGAACGGGGATTACATGATACCGATGTTACAGGTGGACGAGCAGCCGGAGGGGACGCTTACGAAATACGGACTGATGAGGAAGAATTACTTACAGGAACACAAGAAGGGGATTTACACCGGGCTTCTGCTGAAAGGGAAGCTGAAAGAGCATCTTCTGACCATTCAGGAGCAGGCGGAGCAGAGGATGGAACTGCTGACCGGGCAGATGATGAAGCAGGAGGGAGTGACGGAAAAACTCAAGGCGGAGAACCAGATGCTCTGGGTTCAGAAGATGAACAACATCAGGCACTCGGCGGAGGAAATCGTACTGAGGGAGCTGGTATACAGCCTGTAAGTGAAGAAGCGACTGAAAAAACTGAAAATAAGGATTTACCAGAGCCGGACAGTGGAGAACCATTGCCCGGTCTTTCTTTGTCCGAAATAGAGAAAGGCATCTTGCAGTTTGATGAATTTATGGTACATAAATGCCCGGATATTGCCGGGGTAATGCTTTTCGAGCCGGATAAGGATAAACAGACGGAATATATCAAAAACAGTTACAGGCACAAGGAATTTACCAAGTTTTATGTAGGGGAGGAAAGAGCCGGGTACAGGGCGGACGAAAACGGTCTGACGGTCTGGAAGGGGAGCTATTTAAACAGGACAGCGGAGGCAACTGTATCATGGGAAGCTGTGAGGGACAGCATCGCTTTTTACATGGAAAAGGGCGAATATCTGAAAGAAGGGCAGATTCCGCAATGGGAAGAACCGAAGGAAAAGGAAGTTTACCAGCAGCTTAGTTTATTCCCCACGATAGAGGAACAGATCGGCACAATAGAAGCGGCGCAGGCAGGAGAGAAATATATCATGCCCGCCGCTTTTTCTCTGCCAAAGGAGCAGCTTGAAGCCATTTTACGCACAGGGGGCGGACGGGATAACAGCAGGAGCCGCATTTATGCCAAGTACCAGCAGGGCAAAACGCCGGAGGAAATGGCGGAGTTTCTGAAAAATGAGTACCGTACTACCGGGAAAGGCTTTGATTTTGGCAGCAATCCCATTTCCGTCTGGTTCAATGAATCCGGCATGAGCATCGGCTACGGAATGTCCGCAAAGGAAAATCCGGTTGCGGTGATGGGCTGGCAGGAAATAGAGGGCGTTGTCCGTTCTATGGTGGAGAATGGCTCTTACATGGGCGCAAATGAAGTGTTCCTTGTGGATGCGGTGGAACGCCAGAGGGTGTCAAATGACCTGTTCAATTTCTTCCGGGACGGTATCGGGGAAATCCCGGAGAACATACCGATTAAGACTTACAACCACCCGGAGAGCATGACAAACCTCTGCGAGCTTTTATCCACGCAGGAGGGGCGTGATGTCGTTGCCGGGGAGCTTTCCCACGCAAAAGAGCAGATTGAAGCCGGGGAAAAACAGATAAGATGGCGGTATGTAAAAAAGCCGGAGCATCTGCTTTCAGAGATTGCGGATTTAAGCACAGAGAAAACGGAATACCCGGTACAGGACAGCGTGGAGGTGCTGCATGAGGATTTTATCACGCAGGATGAGATAGATGAGCGTCTGACAGGCGGCAGTAACTATCATCATGGGCAGTTCCGTATCTATGAGTATTTTATGGAAGGGCATGACAAGAAAGAAAACATTGCCTTCCTTAAAAATGAGTACGGGACGGGCGGCGGCTCTCCCGCCCTGATCGGTTCAGACCGGAGCGATGAATGGCACGATTCCAAAGGAATTAAATTGGGGAAAGGCAGGATAGGCGATCCATACGCAAAAGTGCTTTTAAAATGGAACGTGGTGGAGAAGCGCATCAGGGAGCTTGTCAGTGCGGATAAATACCTTACGCCGAAGGGGAAAGAAGCCTTCGCACAGTACAAAAAAGAGCAGGCGGAGGAAGCCATGCGCCGGGAGCAGGAAAAGCTGGAGCATGGTATCCGGGTGGAGTGCAAAGACGCCATAGAAAAAGCGATTGCGGAGAAATTTGACGGTTACACCCTTCCGAGGGATACCGCAGAGGGCGTTATCCGGCAGTATGGGAAGGAACGGGTAGAGATTGTCCTTGCCAATACAATCACGCACTTATCCCATGACGAGCGGTTTTCCCAAAACAATAAGGAATGGGCAGAAAGCCTTGTGCCTTCCGCTGACTGGCAGACAAGGGATTATATCGTCACGTCCCACCCGGCTGTTTTGGATGGTTTCACCAATCAGGCAAGGCGGTTTATAGAGCGTGACAGAGAGCCGGAAAAAATGGCTGTACCGGAGCAGGAAGCGGAAATGTCCGGGGACAATGTTCAGAGTCCCGAACCGGAAAATAAATCCAGTGACAGTGAGAAAGCACTGGCTGAAAGGCTTGCGGAAATGTCCGTAGTGGTAAAAATCTGCGGTGCGCTGTCCATGAAAGATGTGGTCGGCTGGAACGAGGATACCGGGGCGGTTGCCATAGAGGATGCTGACAGGAGGTTAGAGGGCAAGGCAGTTTATGACACTCTGTTTCTGGAAGCCGCCGATTATGTACTGATGCAGTCATTAAGCGGCAATGCGGAAAAAGTGGTGGAGATGGATGTTCTGCTGAAGGAAGCACAGAAGTATGCGGCACGTTATGAGAATGAGCCAGAACAGCAGAGGGAAGGACACGCTGCGGAAATATCTGAAGCAGAGCCAACAGGAGAACGCCGGGAGGAAAATCACCCGGATGCAGAGCAGGAAAAACGGACAGAAGAACTGGAACAGGAAGAAACAGTACGCTTTACGGTTACGGAAACTTCGGATGCCTTTACAGAGCCTTATGCGGTATGGGACAGTGAAACGCAGGATTATTATGCAACAGGCGATGGCACAGTGCCGACATTTGACACATCGGAGGAAGCAGATGTTTTCTGCCATAAGCTCAATGAAAGTTCTCAAACAGAGAATTTACAGGAAACAGGGCAGAAAGAAACAAAAGATATTGCATCAGAGCCGGAAAATGTTACAGAGGAAACGGAACAGCCGGGAACGGTAGATGTTTCAGGCACAAAAAATCCTGCTGAAAAAGATGATTTCCCCGACATTGACACACAGGCTGTCCGGGAAGGTCTGGAAAAAGCCGGGATTGTGGATGGGCAGTTAGTAGATGAAACCGCCTTAGAAAACGATCCGTTTATCCGGCAGGTCATGGGCGATGTGGAAACGCTGACCGGGGGCAAGCCGCCAGAGCCGGGGAAAGCACCACAAAAAGAGCCGGAGATTGATAAAACTGGCGCAGTCAATTACCATATCTCTTTCAATGAAGCGGAGAATACCGGGAAAGGGTTTGCGCCGAAAGAGAAATTCCGGCAGAACGTGGAAGCCATACGAACCCTTGAAAAGATTGAAAGTGAACGCCGAACTGCTACACCGGAAGAACAGGAAGTTTTAGCAAAATATGTGGGGTGGGGAGGTCTTGCCGATGCCTTTGATTCTTCCAAAGCGAACTGGGCGAATGAGTATCAGGAATTAAAGAGCCTGTTATCCCCGGAGGAATACGCTTCCGCAAGGGAAAGCACGTTAAATGCCCACTATACAAGCCCGGTCATCATTCAGGCAATCTATGACGCAGTGGGGAAAATGGGATTTACCAGAGGGAACGTGTTAGATCCCGCCGCAGGCATTGGGAATTTCTATGGCTGTCTGCCGGAGGAAATGGCGGGGAGCAGGCTCTACGGGGCGGAGCTTGACGGGATTACCGGGCGCATCGCAAAACAGCTTTACCCTCATGCGGACATTAAAATCACAGGATTTGAGAATACAAATTATCCCAATGACTTTTTTGACGTGGCGGTGGGGAATGTGCCTTTCGGACAGTATAAAGTGTCTGACAGGCAGTATGACAAGCACAATTTTTTAATACATGATTATTTTTTCGCAAAAACTTTGGATAAAGTACGTCCGGGTGGCATCGTTGCCTTTGTCACTTCAAAGGGGACTATGGATAAGAAAAACCCGGAAGTGCGGAAATACCTTGCACAGCGGGCGGAGCTATTAGGGGCGGTCAGGCTCCCGAACACAGCGTTTAAGGAAAATGCGGGTACGGAGGTCACTTCGGACATTCTATTTTTAAAGAAGCGTGACCGAGTGTTAGACATTGAGCCGGACTGGGTGCATCTGACGGAAAAAGACGGTATCGTGATAAACCAGTATTTCGCAGACCACCCGGAAATGGTACTCGGCAGAATGGAGATGGTTTCCGGGGCGCATGGCATGGAAAGCGCCTGCCTGCCGGACACGTCCCTTCCCCTGTCGGCGCAGCTTAAACATGCGCTCTCTTATGTGGAGGGCAGCATCGAGCAGGCAGATTTTAACGAGATTGATGATGAGCTGGCAAGGGAGAACATACCCGCCGATCCAGAGGTAAAGAATTACAGTTATACCGTTGTGGACGATAAAGTGTACTACAGGGAAAATTCCATTATGAAGCCTGTGGACGTATCGGAGAAAGCGAAGCAGCGCATGAAGGGCATGGTGGCGATCCGGGACTGTACGCAGGAGTTGATAAATTTCCAGTTGGACGAATACCCGGAGGATATGATTTTAAACAAGCAGGCGGAATTAAACCAGTTATACGATGATTTCTCCAAGAAATTCGGTCTGCTGAACTCACAGACCAACCGGAGGGCGTTCAATCAGGATTCCAGCTACTGCCTGTTATGCTCCCTTGAAAATCTGGACGATGAGGGGAATTTTCTCGGCAAGGCGGATATGTTCTCCAAACGTACCATTAAAAAGCAGGAAGTTGTGACGAGCGTGGACACAGCCAGTGAAGCACTGGCGGTATCTTTAAGTGAGAAGGCGGGCGTGGACTTAGCCTATATGTCGGAGCTTGCGGACAAGAGCGTGGAGGAGATCACAAAGGAGCTTGCGGGGGTAATCTTCCAGAACCCGGTCACAGAGGAATGGGAAACCGCAGACGAGTATTTAAGCGGGAACGTGCGGGAGAAGCTGTCAGTGGCGAGAACCTTTGCGGAAAACCACCCGGAATATGCCATTAACGTATCCTCACTGGAAAGCGTACAGCCGAAGGAGCTGGACGCATCGGAGATTGAGGTGCGTGTGGGCGCAACATGGATTTCTCCCAAATATATTGAGGACTTCATGCGTGAAACTTTTGAAACGCCGGAGTACCTTTTTGACCGGAACACAATGGGCGTACTCTACTCCAATGTGACCGGGCAGTGGAACGTGAAGGGAAAAAACGCAGACCGGGGAAATGCCCTTGTCAACATGACTTACGGAACAGGGCGGGCAAACGCCTATAAGATTCTGGAGGATTCCTTAAATTTGCGTGATACCCGTATTTTTGACATTGTGACGGAGGACGGGAAGGAAAAAAGAGTCCTCAACAAAAAAGAAACCACGCTGGCAAGCCAGAAACAGGAAGCAATCCGGGAAGCCTTTAAGGACTGGGTATTTCGTGATCCGGAACGCAGGCAGGATTTGTGTGCAAAGTATAACGAGCTTTTCAATTCCACCAGACCGAGGGAATATGACGGTTCACACTTGAAATTCCCCGGCATGACGCCGGACATCGTACTCAGACCACACCAGCTTAACGCTGTGGCGCATCAGTTATACGGGGACAACACCCTGCTTGCCCATTGCGTGGGTGCGGGAAAGACCTTTGAAATGATTGCGGCGGCAATGGAAAATAAGAGGTTGGGATTGTGCCAAAAGAGCTTATTTGTTGTTCCGAACCATTTGACGGAGCAGTGGGCGAGTGACTTCCTGCGCCTGTATCCGGGTGCGAATATTTTAGCGGCAACCAAGAAAGATTTTGAACCCGCCAACCGGAAAAAGTTCTGCTCCCGGATAGCGACAGGGGATTATGACGCTGTGATTATCGGTCACAGCCAGTTTGAAAAAATCCCGCTTTCCACCGAAAGGCAGATGGCGATGATTGAAAGGCAGATAACAGAAATTGAAATGGCAATCGAAACACTCAAAGCGGAGAATGGCGAGCGTTACTCCATTAAGCAGATGGAAAAGACGAAAAAATCCCTGTCCGCAAGGTTGAGCCGCTTAAACGATTCCAGCCGGAAGGACAATGTTGTGACCTTTGAACAGTTGGGCGTGGATCGGCTGTTTGTGGACGAAAGCCATAATTACAAAAATCTGTTCCTTTACACCAAAATGCGGAATGTGGCGGGCATCGCACAGACGGAAGCGCAGAAATCTTCGGATATGTTTGCCAAGTGCCAGTATATGGACGAGCTGACCGGAGGGAAGGGCATTACATTCGCAACGGGTACACCGATCAGCAACAGTATGACGGAGCTTTACACCAATATGCGTTATCTCCAGTACAACACCTTACAGCGATTGGGGTTAGGTCATTTTGACAGTTGGGCGGCATCGTTCGGGGAAACGCAGACAGCAATCGAGCTTGCGCCGGAGGGGACTGGATACCGGGCAAAGACGAGGTTTGCCAAGTTCTTTAATCTGCCGGAACTGATTGCATTATTTAAGGAAAGCGCAGACATTCAGACACCGGATATGTTAAAGCTGCCAGTGCCGGAAGCGGATTATGAAAATATCGTGTTAAAGCCGAGCGAGTACCAGCAGGATATGGTACAGTCCCTTGCGGACAGGGCGGAAGCAGTCAGGGACAGGAAAGTGCAGCCAAACATCGACAATATGCTAAAGATAACCAACGATGGAAGAAAGTTAGCGTTAGACCAGCGGCTCATCAATGCTATGCTCCCCGATGAGGAAAACTCTAAAGCCACAACCTGTGTGGATAAGGCGTTTGAGATATGGGAGCAGACAAAAGAGCAGAAATCGGCGCAGCTTATCTTCTGCGATTTATCCACACCGAAAGGAGATGGGACATTCAATGTATATGAGGACATCAGGGATAAGCTCATGGCGAAGGGAGTGCCGGAGAATGAGATAGCTTTTATCCATGACGCCAATACGGAAACAAGGAAAGCGGAGCTGTTCGCAAAGGTAAGAAGCGGGCAGGTTCGTTTTTTGTTAGGCTCAACCGCAAAAATGGGAGCCGGAACCAACGTGCAGGACAGGCTTATCGCTTTACACCACCTCGATGTGCCTTGGCGTCCGTCCGATGTAGGACGGATTTTGCGGACATTCAAAATAAAAAAGAATGTGGAGGTAACAGACAATGGCAAAATCATTATTTGAGGAACTGGGCGGCAAATACGAAAGGCAACGGCATTTAGATTATCTAAAACAGTACCGTAAAGTTACATACACCAATCTTCTTACAAGCGGCAGACTTAACGCTTACCTTGCCGACATTGACAGACAGGCACAGGAACGCTTTGAAAGGCTCATAGAGGGTATGAAACAGGCACGGCATAACGGAACAGCTAAAGGCAGAAAACGCCTTAGAATGGACAAGATGCCTCAATAACATAAGGGCTTGTGCGAGGGAGATTATGGAAAAGGAAATTATTTTTGCATAAACAGATGATTAGTGGCAGGGGGAAATCCTGCCGCTTTTTCTGCTTTAGTTTGTCAGCTTGACAAATAAAGGGTTAAGGAATATAATTAGATTCAGTATTATACAAGGAGTTAATAAATATGCGGCAAGGTATTCTTAAATAAACTGTCAATTTGATAGTGGGAACAAAAAGTAGCAGTCCCGTTTCACTTTTAATATGGGGCTTAGTTTTTTGTACCCAGTTTAAGAATACTTTTATCATGTAATTTTATATGCCCGAAAACATATAAGTGTTTTGGGGCTATTGGAGTTATTTACCCAGTGATAGGAGTATTTATCACTGGGTATTTTTATGCCCTTTTTTGGGTGTTGATAGGAGGAAAATCACATGAAAATAATTAACTTAGGCATTCTGGCTCACGTTGACGCAGGAAAGACAACATTAACGGAAAGTTTATTGTATACCAGTGGTGCAATTGCAGAACCAGGGAGCGTAGATAAAGGCACAACAAGGACAGATACAATGAATTTGGAGCGTCAAAGGGGAATCACTATCCAGACAGCAGTGACATCTTTTCAGTGGGAGGATGTAAAAGTCAACATTATAGATACGCCAGGCCATATGGATTTTTTGGCGGAAGTATACCGTTCTTTATCCGTATTAGACGGAGCAGTATTATTAGTTTCTGCAAAGGATGGCATACAGGCACAGACCCGTATACTGTTTCATGCACTACAGACAATGAAGATTCCGACAATTTTTTTCATCAATAAAATTGACCAAGAGGGGATTGATTTGCCAATGGTATATCGGGAAATGAAAGCAAAGCTTTCTTCGGAAATTATAGTGAAGCAAAAGGTTGGGCAGCATCCCCATATAAATGTAACGGACAATGACGATATGGAACAGTGGGATGCGGTAATTATGGGAAACGATGAACTATTAGAGAAATATATGTCAGGGAAACCGTTTAAAATGTCAGAACTGGAACAGGAAGAAAACAGGAGATTCCAAAACGGAACGTTATTTCCCGTTTATCACGGAAGCGCTAAAAACAATCTGGGGATTCGGCAGCTTATAGAAGTGATTGCCAGTAAATTTTATTCATCAACGCCTGAAGGTCAATCTGAACTATGCGGGCAGGTTTTTAAGATTGAATATTCAGAGAAAAGGCGGCGTTTTGTTTATGTGCGTATATATAGCGGAACATTGCATTTGAGGGATGTTATTAGAATATCTGAAAAAGAGAAAATAAAAATCACAGAGATGTGTGTTCCGACAAACGGTGAATTATATTCATCCGATACAGCCTGCTCTGGTGATATTGTAATTTTACCAAATGATGTTTTGCAGCTAAACAGTATTTTGGGGAACGAAATGCTGTTGCCGCAGAGAAAATTTATTGAAAATCCTCTCCCTATGCTCCAAACAACGATTGCAGTAAAGAAATCTGAACAGCGGGAAATATTGCTTGGGGCACTTACAGAAATTTCAGATGGCGACCCTCTTTTAAAATATTATGTGGATACTACAACGCATGAGATTATACTTTCTTTTTTGGGGAATGTGCAGATGGAAGTCATTTGTGCCATCCTTGAGGAAAAATATCATGTGGAGGCAGAAATAAAAGAGCCTACTGTTATATATATGGAAAGACCGCTTAGAAAAGCAGAATATACCATCCACATAGAAGTCCCGCCAAATCCTTTCTGGGCTTCTGTCGGGTTGTCCATAGAGCCGCTCCCTATTGGAAGCGGAGTGCAGTATGAAAGCAGAGTTTCACTTGGATATTTAAATCAATCGTTCCAAAATGCGGTTATGGAGGGGGTTCTTTATGGCTGCGAGCAGGGGCTGTATGGATGGAAAGTGACAGACTGTAAAATCTGTTTTGAATATGGATTGTATTATAGTCCTGTAAGTACCCCCGCAGACTTTCGGCTGCTTTCCCCTATCGTATTGGAGCAGGCTTTAAAAAAAGCAGGGACAGAACTATTAGAGCCATATCTCCACTTTGAAATTTATGCACCGCAGGAATATCTCTCACGGGCGTATCATGATGCTCCAAGGTATTGTGCAGATATTGTAAGTACTCAGATAAAGAATGACGAGGTCATTCTGAAAGGAGAAATCCCTGCTAGATGTATTCAAGAATACAGGAACGATTTAACTTATTTCACAAATGGGCAGGGAGTCTGCTTGACAGAGTTAAAAGGATACCAGCCAGCTATTGGTAAATTTATTTGCCAACCCCGCCGCCCGAATAGCCGTATAGATAAGGTTCGGCATATGTTCCACAAGTTAGCTTAACAGCTTGCAAAAGTCATATAAAATGAGATTTGAAAGGAGAATGTAACTTCATGTTTGCTAAAAATTCAAAGGCATATTCTGTCTACCTGCTGTTC
>OGJZ01000518.1_pt1 | contig 45675 bp, 45 predicted proteins | sample 1572321 | NCBI WGS metagenome assembly OGJZ01 (sample SAMEA2582086, study PRJEB24529) | metagenome | biome: Human gut stool | place: China | collected 2011 | reverse complement strand
CAACTAAAAAAGCTGGTGGTTCAACTCGTAACGGTCGTGATTCTGAAGCTAAACGTCTTGGTGTTAAACGTTTCGGTGGTGAATCTGTATTAGCAGGTAGCATCATCGTTCGTCAACGTGGTACTAAATTCCACGCGGGCAACAACGTTGGAATGGGACGTGACCACACCTTATTCGCGACAGCCGATGGTAAAGTAAAATTTGAAGTAAAAGGCGAGAAAAGCCGTAAATACGTAAGTATTGTTACTGAATAATTTTATAAAAAAGAATAAAACGCCCTGCTCAATGCAGGGCTTTTTTGTAGGTAAAATCATGAAACAACAACCTATGTTAGGTTTTCTTTTTGCCCTTATCACCGCCATGGCGTGGGGCTCTTTGCCTATTGCATTAAAGCAAGTGGTTTCCGCTATGAATGTGGAAACCATTGTTTGGTATCGCTTTATCGTTGCCAGTGTTATTATCCTCTTACTCCTTGGTTACAAAAAAGCGTTGCCTAACATATCCAAACTGGGTTATTACAGTACGTTAGTTATGGTTGGCGTACTCGGATTAGCCGGTAATTTTTTCTTATTTAATAGCTCACTCAATTACATTGAGCCTTCCGTTGCACAAATTTTTATCCATTTATCGTCTTTTGGTATGCTCATTTGTGGCGTTGTAATTTTTAAAGAAAAATTAGGGTTACACCAAAAAATCGGTTTGGTCTTATTAACCATCGGCCTAGGCTTCTTTTTTAATGATCGCTTAGCAATCTTCAGCGGATTAAATACCTACTCTACCGGTGTTTTTCTCAGCATTAGCGCGTCTTTAATATGGGTTGCTTACGGCATGGCACAAAAACTCATGCTAAGAAAATTCAGCTCACAACAAATTTTGCTGATGATCTATTTTGGTTGCGCCCTTGTCTTTACGCCTTTTGCTAAATTTTCACAAGTACAAGGCTTAACGCCTATCAGCCTTGGTTGCTTAATTTACTGTTGTTTAAATACGCTATTTGGTTATGGTGCTTATGCTGAAGCATTAAATCGTTGGGAAGTGTCAAAAGTCAGCGTGGTCATTACCTTGGTTCCGTTGTTTACTATTTTATTTGCGCATCTTGCCCACTATATCGACCCAACAAATTTTGCCGCCCCTGAACTAAATACTATTAGCTATATCGGTGCGTTTATTGTAGTATGCGGGGCAATTTTATCCGCCATCGGGCACAAGTTATTCCCTGCTCGCCCAAAAGTGCGGTAGTAATTTTCAGTATTTTGGAGAAGTTGAATGAAATTTATTGATGAAGCTTTGATTCGTGTCGAAGCCGGTGACGGGGGCAACGGTTGTGCCAGTTTCCGTCGTGAAAAATATATTCCCAAAGGCGGTCCGGATGGGGGCGATGGTGGTGACGGTGGTGACGTTTATTTAATCGCTGACGAAAACCTCAACACGCTTATCGATTACCGTTTTGAAAAACGCTTTGCCGCCGAACGCGGTGAAAACGGTCGCAGTGCAAACTGTACCGGACATCGAGGCAAAGACATTACTTTACGTGTACCGGTAGGAACACGCGCTATTGATAACGACACTCAAGAAATTATCGGTGATTTAACCAAAAATGGCATGCGATTATTAGTTGCTAAAGGTGGTTATCATGGATTAGGTAATACTCGTTTCAAATCCTCGATTAACCGTGCACCACGTCAAAAAACCATGGGGACACCGGGAGAAAAACGCGATTTACTATTAGAATTAATGTTGCTCGCCGATGTCGGCATGCTTGGTTTACCAAATGCCGGTAAATCCACTTTTATCCGTGCAGTTTCTGCTGCCAAACCGAAAGTCGCTGATTATCCCTTTACCACCTTAGTGCCAAGTCTCGGCGTGGTGAAAGTAGATGATAATCGCAGCTTCGTTATCGCAGACATTCCCGGGTTAATTGAGGGTGCATCAGAAGGTGCCGGATTAGGTATTCGTTTCTTGAAACACTTAGAACGTTGTCGCGTATTAATTCATTTGGTAGACATCAATCCGATTGACGATTCTGATCCTGCAGATAACGTAGCAATTATCGAATCTGAACTCTTCCAATACAGTGAGTCCTTAGCGGATAAACCACGTTGGCTGGTGTTCAACAAAATCGATACAATGAGCGACGAAGAAGCTCATGAACGTGCAGAAGAAATTGCTAAACGCTTAGGCTGGGAAGAAGATTATTATTTGATCTCTGCTGCGGCGGGTAAAAATGTTCCTCAATTGTGTCGTGATATCATGGACTTCCTAGAAGCGCATCCACGTGAAACGGAAGAAACGCCGGTAGAAAACGAAGAAGTGAAATTCAAATGGGAAGATTACCATCAAGAGCAATTAGAAAATGCTGATTTTGATGATGAAGATGATGACGACTGGGATGACTGGTCAGAAGAAGATGAGGAAGGCGTAGAAATCATCTACAAGCCTTAATCAGATATAAAAAAGTGCGGTCAAAAACCAATTTATTTTTTGACCGTGCTTTTTTTATGAATTACCTCAGAGAAAACTAGCCTTTTCGTGCATTTTTCATGATTCGCTCTTTTGCCACTTTCCACTCGCGTTCTTTAATATCTTCTCGCTTATCCTGTTGTTTCTTACCCTTCGCTAAACCAATTTTGACTTTTGCCCATGCACCTTTCCAATATAAAGAAAGGGCAATTAACGTAAATCCATCACGATTTGCTTTGCCGAATAAAGAATCCAATTCACGTTGTTTCAGCAATAATTTACGGGTTCGAGTTGGGTCACACACCACATGGGTTGATGCGACACTTAAAGGTTGAATGCTCGCGCCAAATAAAAAGGCTTCACCGTTTTTGAAAATAACATAGCTATCACTTAAATTTGCTTTGCCGGCGCGCATAGATTTCACTTCCCAGCCTTGCAATTCAAGACCTGCCTCAATTTCATCTTCAATAAAATAATCGTGTCTCGCGCGCTTATTTAACGCGATCGTATTAGAACCGGGTTTTACTTTTTTCTTGGTCATATATTATTGGAAATTAAACATAAATTGGCGCACATTCTACCGAATCCACGCAAAGATAGCAAAAGCACACAATAAGGATAATTTGTCTCCCGTTTAGCGATAAGGGAGACTTGTTAATTTTTGATACGATTAAGGAGTGAAATGTATCCGGTCATTTCCTTTACGTAAAAATGGCAAAAAAACCACCGCACTTTTTCTTTAGATAAAAAAATCAGCGCCTAATGCGCTGATTCTCTTTATTCTAACTCTCCACAGAAGCGATAACCTTCCCCATGAATAGTCGTGATGATTTCCGGTGTATCAGGATGATCTTCAAAATGTTTTCGAATACGACGAATCGTGACATCCACCGTGCGATCTTGTGGCTTAAGTTCGCGTCCTGTCATTTTTTTCAATAATTCTTCACGGGTTTGAATTTTTCCCGGATTTTCGCAGAAATGCAACATAGCACGAAATTCACTGCGTGGTAGCTTACGCTCTTCGCCTTCCGGCGTAACCAAAGTACGGCTATTTAAATCTAATGTCCAACCATTAAATTTATATTGTTCGATTTGATGAGAACGCTGATTTTCCTGCATTGTACGCTGTAATAAATTACGTGCACGAATCGTTAATTCACGTGGATTAAACGGTTTGGTAATGTAATCATCGGCCCCAATTTCCAAACCAAGAATTTTATCGACTTCATTATCTCGGCCAGTTAAAAACATCAATGCGATATCGGCATTCTCACGCAATTCACGCGCAAGCATCAAACCATTTTTCCCCGGCAAATTAATATCCATAATGACCAAATTAATATCTTCTGTTTCTAGGATTCGGTGCATTTGCGAACCGTCAGCCGCTTCAAAAACATCATATCCTTCGGCTTCAAAAATACTTTTTAATGTATTTCTGGTAATCGTTTCATCTTCAACAATTAAAATTTGTGGTGTTTGCATTAGCAAATCCTTCATTTTCTTAGTTATTACTTAGGTATTCAGTTATTCGACAACACATAACCTGAATTTTATAATTGCAACATTATTGTAACAATAAAAACGATTAAATGAGAATTTATTCGCCTTTGATTTTATGATCTATATCATAAAATCCACAGGATTCGACAAATAAAAAATCCTTCAATAAACAACATTATTGAAGGATTAGCTAAAGTTACACACAAAGCTAAAGTACGAGAGAAATCAACGTTTTTTCTTACCACCTTGACGCGCTTTAAAACGTGGGTTTTCTTTACAAATCACATATACGACACCATGACGACGTACAACTTTGCAACCAGGATGGCGAGTTTTTGCTGTTTTTAATGAAGATAAAACTTGCATAAACATTCCTTATTTTGATTTGAAGATGCCGAACTTGCCATAACGGTTAGCAAAATCGCTGGCGCGACCTTCATTGGCAACTTGTCTAACTTTACCGGTATAAAATGGATGTGATGCCGAGGACGTATCACACATAAACACCGGATATTCTTTGCCATCTTCCCACTTCATGGTGTTTGTGGTTCTGGCACAAGAGCGAATCAAAAAGCCTTGCTTAGCATTGGAATCATAAAAAAGAACGGTACGATAATTTTCCGGATGAATCCCTTTTTTCATTTTACACAACCTTATTTCTTGATGAAAAATAACAATATGCGCCATATTACACAAAAAACGCTGTCCAAGCAAACTTATTTTAATTAGAAAAATAAGAGAGTAGAAAAAAGTGTTGAATCAAGCTTTATATAAGCAAAACAACTTAGAAAAACATCAAAAATGCCTAATTAATTTTTATAAAAAACAATGTTATTTTTGACCGCACTTTAATAAAAACCTAATAAGTTCTTATTTCAGGTGCTTGATAGGATTTAATAAACTGTGCTATTTCAAAAAGATCTGTACTGAATAACAATTTGTCAAAATGTGTTTGACTCAAGAATCCCTCATTTACCATGCTTTGATACAGACTTCTGAGCGGTTCATAAAAACCATTTTGGTTAAATAAAATACAAGGATGCGGATTTTGTCCAATACGCGACCAAGAATACACTTCACAGATTTCTTCTAGTGTTCCCGGTCCACCAGGTAACGCAATACAAGCATCAGCAAATGCCAACATCTTTGCTTTCCGTTCCGCCATAGAATTGACCTCGATAATTTCTGTACAACCACTGTGCGCGACTTCCCTTTCTCGTAAAAATACCGGAATCACGCCTATCACTTCCCCACCATGAGATAATACGGTATTTGCCAACAGCCCCATGAGTCCTGCTTTGCCACCACCATAAATCAATCGATGATGATGTTGTGCAAGCCATTTACCTAACTCAATTGTTGCCTGCTGATATGCCGGTACATTTCCCAATGCCGCACCACAATAAACGGTGATATTCATTTTATTCCCTCAATAATATGACTTCGAATAAAGTCGGCTCACTGTGAATTTATTTCACAAAAAACGCGACCATAAGACGCGATATTTTACAGCAATTTGTTTTCTGTAGTGCTAGAATGTGCCCCATTTTATGGAAAATCATCACTGTATCTTATGAAAAAATATCTTCTTCTCGCGTTCTGTTTACTCACAACATTGAGCCTACAAGCTGCCGATCTCTTCAATAACAAACCGAAATTTTTACCGGTGGAGCAAGCATTTCAGCTACATGCAGAACAGCAGCATGAAAATATTTTGTTGAATTGGCAAATTATCGACGACTACTATCTTTACCAAGACAAGCTGGAATTTTCACTTAACGGTCAGCCAATTGACATTCAACCGCAATTTTTAACTACAGCGGAACAGTATCAAGATCCTTATTTCGGCACAGTAAATATTTTCAAGCGCCAGCTTGCCCTTAAGTTACCGTTGCCAAATAAAGGCGCGCAAGATCTTTTAGACGTTACCTACCAAGGTTGTACCCAAGGCTTTTGTTATCCGCCGGAAACCAAACAATTTGTACTCGGTGAAATTCCACAAGTGGCTATGACAGCGCAACTGAAAACGGATGAATTGCAAAGTGCGGTAGGAAATTCAGATGTTTTATCATCACAACAAAATCAACTTGCTGACAGCCTATTTGAGAGCAAGTATGCCATGTTGTGGTTTTTTGTCCTCGGTATCGGATTGGCTTTTACCCCTTGCGTCCTCCCTATGCTACCGTTGTTATCAGCCATCGTGATTGGTAGCCGCACAGAAAAAAGTAGCACATGGCGAGCTTTGGCGTTAAGTTTCGTGTACGTGCAAGGCATGGCATTAACTTATACTTTATTGGGTTTATTGGTCGTACTCATCGGTTTGCCGTTCCAAGTGGCGCTACAAAGCCCTTATGTTTTAATTGGATTGTCGCTTATTTTCACCTTGCTGGCGCTTTCAATGTTTGGTGTCTTTACCTTACAACTGCCCTCCTCGCTGCAAACTAAACTGACTCAGCTCAGTCAACAACAAAAGAGCGGTGCCTTTTTCGGTGTATTTGCCATGGGCGCAATAGCCGGTTTAGTGGCATCCCCTTGCACCTCTGCTCCACTTTCCGGTGCATTACTGTATGTAGCGCAATCAGGGGATTTTGTGATCGGTGCGTTAACTTTGTATTTATTAGCCCTCGGCATGGGTTTACCGCTCATTCTAATTACCGTATTCGGCAACAAAATCCTCCCAAAATCCGGCGCTTGGATGGAAAACGTAAAAACCGCATTTGGTTTTGTCATGTTAGCGTTACCGGTGTTTTTACTTTCCCGTATTCTTCCTGCCGTTTGGGAACCTCGTTTATGGGCATTACTCGGCGTAAGTTTCTTTGTCTGGCTAGCCATGCAAATGCGTACCTACGGCATTGGGTTATTCTTCCGCATTCTTTTTCTCATTGCGGCCATCACATTAGCCCAACCGCTACAAACATGGTTATGGCAAAATAATACGCAACCCACAGAGAACCAAAGTGCGGTTCAAAATTCACTTGAATTTCAACAAGTGCACAGCTACGACGAGCTTCAACAAGCCTTAGCACAAAATCCCAAAGCCATGGCAATGGTCGATCTCTATGCAGATTGGTGTATTGCCTGCAAAGAGTTTGATCATAAAACCTTTGCCGATTCAAAGGTGCAAGCGGCGTTAAAAGACGTTTTATTGTTAAGAATCGATATGACGAGTAACAGCGAAAATAACCGCACTTTAATGAAACAGTTATCGGTAACCGGTTTGCCGACATTGATTTTCTTTAATGCCGAAGGCAAAGAAATCACAGCCCAGCGCATTACCGGCTTTATGGAAAGTGAGACATTTTTGCAAACACTCCAAGCGGCTAAAAACAGCATTCATTAACGATTAAGAAAAAATCCTTTTTCTTTTTTAGTCATTTTTTTCTTCGAGATTAATTGTTAGCATATGCAACCTCAATTTTGATTACTTCTATTTAAGGAAAGGAAAAATGTTTTTAAACAAATACAGCAACTACTTTTTAGGTTTATTACGTATCGTTTCAGGCTATGCTTTTGTGTTGCACGCAACAGCAAAATTCTGGGAATTCCCTGTTTCCATGACTGGCGGCAATGGCGCTGTGGAATTGGCTTCATTAATGGGCGTAGGTGGCATCATTGAGCTTGTATTCGGTATTCTCTTAATTTTAGGTTTATTTACTCGCGTCTCTTCTTTCTTACTAAGTGGCCAAATGGCGGTCGCTTACTTCATGTTCCATGCGCCTAAAGGTTTCTTATTTCCATTAGCCAATGGCGGTGAAACTGCATTTTTATACTGCTTTATCTTCTTATACTTTGTATTTGCCGGCGCCGGTGCATTCGCATTAGATAACAAAATCAGTAAAAAATAATCTCTCCGATGGAAGATAAAAAGGATGAGGACGCACCTCATCCTTTTTTCTATATCAAATGAAACAATAAAAAACCGCACTTGAGGTTTACTTCAAGTGCGGTGATTTTTATCAGCGTTTTTTCGTGAGGAAATTATTTACCGCTCCATGCTTTAATAGCATCTAAACGGGCTTTCACTTGGCTTTGGGAATCACCTTTGAAATAATCTTTAGCTAAACCGCCTTCCCAACCACCGTAGTTCGGGTTAGGTAACACAATGTAAGTTTTACCGAATTTAGCTTGGTTTTTCGCCACAAAATCACGACGATCTGCATTTAATTTACCGTGTGTTGCATCACCGAAGTCATCTAAGTTATCACCGACATAAAGTACGATGTCATAACCTTGGCTTTCAATTTCAGCAAAACGAGCAGATTTGGCTGATTTATCTTTTTTGAGGTAAAGAGAAGATTCATCAACACCCGTAAAACCTAAACGTTTCATGTCATCAATGGTGCCGGCTTTTTCATTTTTGTCTTTACGATTAGACACATAGAACATTTTGCCTTTGTGTGAATTGACGTAATTATTAAATTCCACCGCACCGGCAATAGCGCCTGATTCTCTCGCATCAACCCAGCGAGTCCAATCTTTGCCATCAAATGGTTTATTATTTTGGATTTGCCAACCTGCGTATGGACTGTTATCAATCATGGTTTCGTCTAAATCCACGACAACCGCTTTTTTCTTGCCTTTTTTCACTTTTGCGTGATCAAAGGCGACTTTTGCCGTATTAAAAGCTTGATATGCCAATGCATTGTATTCACCGGATTCTTGCATCCAGTTAATGCCTAACACTGCTTGTTGCTGTAATTGAGCGTCGCCTTGTGTCGCCTGATGAGTACAACCGGCTAATACAAACGCAGAAACCACGGCAAGTGCGGTCATTTTTAATGTTTTTTTCATGAAATTCTCCTTTGGGTTTGATAAATCGCTAAAAACAATAGCGCCCCTATTTTGAATCAGGGGACTATTTTATTCAATAGCCATAAAAACAAAAAAGGCATGTTTAACACATGCCTTTTATTGATATGTTTATTTCGCTAAACATTGGCTATAGCTGTCTGCGGTAAACTGAAGGAAAGCAGCATAAGAATTAACACCTAGTTTAACAGCATCGCCCATCGGGTCAAGACGTCCAACTTTTACTTGTGTAGCTTTGCTTAAACTTTCAATCACTTTTGGCGTGAACTGCGGCTCAGCAAATAAGCAGTTGACTTTGTGTTCGGCAATTTCTTCTTTAATTTTTGCTAAGGTTTTTGCACCCGGTGCCACCAACGGATTAATGGTGAAATAACCGGTTTGATTCAACCCATAGGCTTGGTTGAAATAGCCATAAGCATCGTGGAACACATAAAAACCTTTATCTTTTACGCTTTCCAATTGTGTTTTGATTTTCGCGCTTTGCTCATCTAAAGTGCGGTTAAATTCCGCCACATTTTTTTCAATCTGTTCTTTTTTCTCCGGATATTGTTTCACCAGTTTTGCTGCAATGCGTTGCGCAACGGATTTACTGATATCAGGAGAATACCAAACGTGCCAATTTACGCCTAAGTCTTCATGATCGTGATCATGATGATGTTCATGCCCGGCGTGTTCATGTTTGTGATCCTGTTCTTCGTGTTTATGCTCATGTTTCTCGTGATCGTGGTGATGTCCTTCGTGGGCATGATCATGATCCTCATGGGCTTCACCTTCGCCATGATGATGGTGATGATGTTCACCTTTTAATAAGAACGGTTCAATGGCGGCAATGTCTTTGATGGTTAAGACTTTTTTATAGTCCAGATCATCAATGGATTTATCTAAAAAGGCATCCACATCCTCGCCGATCCAAATGACCATTTCAGCGGATTTGAGTTTTTGCACGTCGGAGGGTTTTAAGCTGTAATCATGTGGTGACGCGCCGGCCGGGACTAACACTTCCGTGTCGGTAATGCCGTCGGCAATCGAGGAGGCGATAAAACCTAAGGGTTTAACAGAAGTTACGATGGTTGCAGAAGCCACGGCGGAGAAAGAAAGAATCGCTGCGGCAATCGCCGTTTTTTTCAAACCTTGTACTAATTGAGTCATTGTATTTCCTTCTATGATGAAATAGATAAATTGAACAAAACGTAGCTAGATTACTCTTTTTTTGTTTGGATGACTATCTTTTTTTATTAAAAAAAATAAGTCAGTCCTTTTTCTGTAATAACTTGTCAATAACACGAGAAACCGCAAAAAATCCAAACGTCGCCGTAATCATCGTCGCCGCGCCAAAACCATTGGCGCAATTCATGGTGGCTGACGCAGAGCAGTTTTCCCCCATTTGAGGAAAAATCAGTGGTTGGGTAGAAAAGACTGCCTCGATGGAAAATTTACGTTTTGGATTTTGCGTGAAATGATAATCCTTGCGTAAAACCGACCGCACTTTTGCCAGCAGTGGATCTTGAATGGTGCGGCTTAAATCGGCAATTTGAATTTGGCTTGGATCTGTTTGCCCACCGGCGCCCCCCACGGTGATCATCTTGATTTTATGACGTTTACAGTAGGCAATTAATGCGGCTTTTGTTTTGACATTATCAATAGCATCAATGACATAATCATAGTCCGCATGAAGATGTTGGGATAAATTCTCCTCAGAAATAAAATCATCAATGACATTGACATCGCATTCGGGGTTAATCAATTTCACCCGTTGTTGCATAACCTCTGTTTTGAGCTGACCGATATTGCCTGTCAAGGCATGAATTTGGCGGTTAATATTCGTCACACAAATATCATCCATATCAATCATCGTGATTTTGCCCACACCTGACCGAGCAAGTGCTTCCACCGCCCAAGAGCCCACGCCACCGATACCGATAACACAAATATGCGCTTGACCTAAACGGGCTAAAGCCTCGGTACCATATAAACGACCGATACCGCCGAAACGTTGTTCGTAATTATCCACGCGTGCCATTAGCGTAACACCCAAACGCGACCATAATGTTTTGACAAGCCGGCAATATGCCCCGCCTGATCACCGATACCACGATATAAATCGAAATGGTGTCCGTTTACCGCACCGCCTACATCTAATGCCACCATCAAATGCAGTTTATGTTCGCCCGTCCAATTACCTTCATTATCAATTAGTGGAACTTCGACTAATAAGACGCTACCCAACGGAATCACACCACGGTCAGAAGCCACGGAAGCCATTGGCACTAATGGCACGCCTGCCGCGCCTTTCACTTTGCCATTCGGATCATTTTTAAAGAAGACATAAGACGGATTGCGTTCAAGCAAACTTTGAACCCGCGATGGATTTGCATTCGCCCAATCACGAATCGCCTGAATAGACATTTTTTCTTTCGGAATCTCACCGTCTTCCACCAACAAGCGCCCCACAGCGGCGTATGGGTAACCATTTTGACCGGCATACGCAAAATAATTCAAATTGCCTTCACCAAAATCGACGTAACCACTGCCTTGTACGCCAAGCAAGAAGTTATCGATCATGGAATCACTATACGCCAGCTCCAACCCTTTTCCCTTCAATGCACCGGCATAAATTTCAGCACGAGAAAAACGCTTTTGTGACGGAAGCGCATAAATCGGTTGGTTATATTTGCCTTGCTGTGTGCGGCGAGCATGAATCACCGGCGAATAATAGCCTGTCATTAACACGTTTTGGTAGCCGTCAAAGCCTTTCATCACCTGTGAATGAATCCCAAAATTATTCAATTCATTGACGTTTGCCCCGGCAAGTACCCAGGCAGTAACCTTGTCGTAAATCGGTGCAAAGTTACTACTTAATTTGCCGGAATAACTATGAATATTGGATAACTGCGCTAAAAAATCGCCTTGGTTTATGACCGCACTTTTGTTCTCCACTTGATTTACGGGCGCCAAAATCGCTTGTTGATAGCTTCTGCCCTGATAAACCGCCCCAAATTTTTGTGGATCAACATCGGATGCACCCGAATTACGCGACGTTTTGCCGCCATTGGAGGAACAAGAAGCCAAAAGTACAATGGCGGATAATGTTAAAAATGTAGACCAAAGAGTTTGATTAAGGCGCATACAAAGTCCTAAATGAAAATAAACAAAATAAATGAAGGGCGAATTTTACACCAATTTATGCTGAATGAATATGCGCCTCGGGTGGGCGATAACAATAAAGTGCGGTAGATTTTCGACATATTTTTTCAAATTTAGCCCGACGGAAAAGAGATTTCATGTTTAAAAAAACAACATATCGGCTATTTTTATAACAAACACACATTATTTTTATGTTTAAACTTGCAATTCATTTTTAAACAGGTATATTTAGCGCCCTCTAACGCGGGGTGGAGCAGCTTGGTAGCTCGTCGGGCTCATAACCCGAAGGTCGTCGGTTCAAATCCGGCCCCCGCAACCAGATTCTACAAAAAAGGCATTCGTAAAAACGAATGCCTTTTTTCTTATGTTTTAAACCGATTTCATTTGTAATGCGTCTAACAGTTTCTGATGAATGCCACCAAAGCTGCCGTTCGACATCACCAAAATATGATCCGTTGGTTTGGCTTCAGCTGCAATGAGATGAACAAAGTCATCCAAATTATCGCTGTCATACGCCGGCTGAGTTAAATGCGCAGCGATTTCCGCCACTTTCCATGGAATGGTGTCCGGTTGGAATAAAAATACCGCATCCGCTTTTTCTAAGGCTGGCGCGATGTCCTCTTTATGTACGCCCATTTTCATGGTGTTAGAACGCGGTTCCAACACTGCAAAAATACGTTCATTTTGCCCCACTTTATCGCGAAGTGCGGTCAATGTAGCTTGTATTTCTGTAGGATGATGCGCAAAATCATCGTAAACCGTCACGCCCTGAACATTGCCCTTCACTTCCAAGCGGCGTTTTGCGTTAATAAATGTCCCCAGTGCAGCACAGGCATTTTCAATACTCACGCCAGCATGATGCGCCGCCGCAATCGCCATCAAGCCGTTACGCATATTGTGCTCACCTACGATATTCCAATGCACCTCTGCCACTTTTTCACCGTTATGGAACACAGCGAATTCCGTGCAATCGTGTTTAATGCGCTCAGCATACCATGCCTGATCGCGGCCGACATATTGGCATTCAGACCAACAGCCCATTGATAAAGTTTGTTGCACGCTTTCCTCATTTACAAAAGACAGAATTCGCCCATTGTTTGGAATGGTGCGAATCATATGGTGGAACTGACGTTGAATAGCTTTCAAATCATCAAAAATATCTGCGTGATCAAAACCAATATTATTAATAATCAACGTGCGCGGGTTGTAATGCACAAATTTCGAGCGTTTATCAAAAAATGCCGTGTCATATTCATCCGCTTCAATCACGAAATACGGGCTCTTACCTAAACGGGCGGAAATCCCGAAATTGCCTGCAATGCCACCGATTAAAAAGCCCGGTTGCAAACCGTTTTGTTCCAAAATCCACGTCAACATCCCGGTGGTAGTGGTTTTCCCATGGGTTCCTGATACCGCCAAAACCCAACGATCACGCAATAGATGATCATGCAACCACTGTGGCCCTGAGGTATAAGGCAGGTTATTTGCCAACATATATTCAATACAAGGATTACCGCGTTTCATGGCATTGCCCACAATCACCATATCCGGCGCCGGTTGCAGTTGACTTGGATCAAAGTGCGGTATGATTTCAATGTTATTTTCCGCAAGGAACGTGCTCATCGGCGGGTAAACGTTCGTATCAGAGCCGGTAACATGGTAGCCCATTTGTTTGGCAATCATGGCAATACCACCCATAAACGTGCCGCAAATACCTAAAATATGAACATGTTTAGTTGTCATTTGGAGTCCTTATTCATTCCAATTTCTGATGTAAAGGCGAAAAATGTGTTGTGAATCACAGAAATAGGAATCTTTTTAATCATCTGAAAACGAGGATGTTATAATAAGGCAAGTTACGATTTGAGTAAATTTATTCATCAAATAAGGAAAAAGTATGAAAACGTTAGGCGAATTTATTGTAGAAAAACAAGCGGAATACCCAAATGCTAAAGGGGAATTAAGTGGCATTTTGTCCTCCATTCGCTTAGTGGCAAAAGTGATTCACCGCGATATCAACAAAGCCGGCTTAACTAATAACATTATCGGTAATTCCGGTGTAGAAAATGTGCAAGGCGAAGCGCAAATGAAATTAGACTTGTTCGCTCACAACACGATGAAACAAGCCCTTATGAGCCGTGAAGAAGTGGCCGGTTTTGCTTCCGAAGAAGAGGAAAATTTCATTGCCTTTGATACAGAGCGTGGTCGCAACGCGAAATACGTCATTTTAACCGACCCATTGGACGGCTCCTCCAACATTGATGTGAACGTCGCAGTAGGCACGATCTTCTCTATTTATCGCCGCGTTTCCCCTGTCGGCACGCCAGTCACCTTAGAAGACTTCATGCAACCGGGCAATCGCCAAGTGGCAGCAGGTTATATCGTGTATGGTTCCTCCACCATGTTGGTTTATACCACAGGGAATGGCGTAAACGGCTTTACCTACGACCCATCACTCGGTGTGTTCTGCCTATCTCATGAAAACATTCAAATTCCAAAAACCGGTAAAATTTATTCCATTAACGAAGGTCAATACCTCAAATTCCCGGTAGGCGTGAAAAAATATCTGAAATATTGCCAAGAAGAAGATAAAGAAACCCAACGTCCTTACACTTCTCGTTATATCGGTTCTTTGGTGTCCGACTTCCACCGCAACATGCTTAAAGGCGGCATCTATATTTATCCAAGCGCAACAAACTACCCGAACGGCAAATTACGTTTACTCTATGAAGGCAACCCAATGGCATTCTTGGCAGAACAAGCCGGCGGCGTGGCAAGTGACGGTTATAATCGCATTTTGGATATTCAACCGACTGCATTACACCAACGCGTTCCGCTTTTCATCGGTTCCAGAGAAATGGTGAAAAAAGCCGAACAATTAATGCGTGATTTTAAAGAGTAATCCATTAAGTACGGTCAGAAAAAATAACGCATTTAGATAAACTTTCATAAAAAAACCTCCTCAATATTGAGGAGGTTTTTTCTTACCTAAATAACGCATTACACCAAATATGCAAAATTTGCCCACAACGGCAAACTGGCTGTCATGAGTAAGAGAATAAGAAGACTGTTATAAGACAACGCCCATTTTTTGAAAACATGAATTGCTAACATGGCAGCCATCACTAAATGCAACAAGAGATAAAGCAACAAAGCAAATTCATTGCTAAAAACCACCGCACTTTGTTGAGAAAGCAGGAATAAATTTACACATACAAAGAGCGCATTCAATGCCAGGAACGCAATCGCCACCAACATCAACAACGCAATAAATCCTTTCAGACGATTGCGAGAAATCACTAAAGCTAAATTCGCCAAAATAATCCCTAACAGGATTTGCGTCACGGGGTTAAATTGAATCAGGTTTACTTCGCCAACCAGTATCAAGCCATAGCCAATGACACCCGATATGCCGATGAAACCGGCTATTTTTAATAAGAGATGACGTAATTTAACCTCAAACGGTTGCTTCCATGTGATGATAGTCATTGCCAAGCCACAAAGACAAACCAAGTCCATGAATACATTGTGATAGCTTGTCCCTAAACTGAACAACAGCCACACCACCCAAAACAGACCAAAATAAAGATTTGCCAACCCTAAACGGGAACGTTGTCCATTACAAATCTCACCTTTAATAAAGGCGACAAGACAAATCAGTTGTGCCGTTAATACACCAAGCGCCAAATGCGACATCACGTTAGGCTGTTGCTGCAACCCGAAAGCAAAAAAATCAATAACGAGTAACAAAAAAATGGGGAAGAAAGACGAAAGTGCGGTTAAAAATTTAGGTTGTTCTTCGGACATACGATTTCCTTGTGATAAACAAAGACAAAAATTGCCGTGCATTATGCAAGAATTCCCTAAAACGGTCAAAAGCTAGGGAAAAAGTGCGGTTGAAAAACGTAACGTTTTTTCAATTCTCACAAGGCAAAATAAAGTTATGATCTAAAACATGGTATTTTGCCCTTTCTCTCTCTAAAATAACGCAAAAATTCACCACACTTTAAGGAACCTTATGCTGCTCAGCATTCTCTATATCATTGGTATCACCGCCGAAGCCATTACCGGCGCCCTTGCCGCCGGGCGGGAAAAAATGGATATCTTCGGCGTCGTTATTATTGCCAGCATGACCGCTATCGGTGGGGGCTCTGTACGCGATGTGCTCTTAGGGCATTATCCGCTTGGCTGGGTAAAACATCCCGAATATTTTATTATCGTGGCCTCGGCTGCGGTGTTAACCGTATTTATCGCGCCTTTTATTCGCCATTTCATGCGTTATTTTCACACCATTTTCTTGGTGCTGGATGCCGTTGGGCTTATCGTATTTTCCATTATTGGTGCCCAAATCGCGTTAGATATGGGGCATGGCACGACAATTGCCGTAATTGCCGCCATTATTACCGGTGCATTTGGCGGCGTGTTGCGTGATTTATTGTGTAATCGTATTCCACTCGTGTTCCAGAAAGAGTTATACGCCAGCGTGGCATTACTGGCGACGGCTATTTACATCGGTCTACAACATCTACAGGTAGATCAAAACATCGTCATTATCATTACCTTGATTGTCGGCTTTATCACCCGCTTACTGGCAATTTACTTTGAATGGGGCCTGCCGATTTTCGATTATCAGGAACAAGATATTTCAACGCATCATAAAGACGACAAATTACCGAAAAAAGCGAAATAGGAGAAAAGATGTCCGTCAATTTAATTGAAATGGGAAAACAGGCGAAAGAAGCTGCTTTTGTACTTTCCCAACTTTCCCAACGCGAAAAAAATCAAGCCTTAGCGTTTATCGCCGAGCAATTAGAACAAGAACAAGCTCGTATCTTAGCCGCCAATGCACAGGACATTGAAGCCGCTAAACAAAACGGTTTATCCGACGCCATTATTGATCGTTTATTGTTAACGCCTGAGCGTTTACAAGGTATTGCCAACGATGTGCGTCATGTGATTTCTTTGGCAGATCCCGTTGGTCAACTTATTGACGGTGGTGTGTTGGATAGCGGGATCAAGATTGAACGTATTCGCGTGCCTTTAGGGGTTATCGGTACGATCTACGAAGCGCGTCCGAATGTGACGATTGATGTAGCAAGTCTTTGTTTAAAAACCGGCAACGCCGTCATTCTACGCGGCGGCAAAGAAACACAACATTCCAATAAAATCTTGGTGGACGTGGTACAAACTGCCTTAGCGCGTGCCGGCTTGCCCAAAGCGGCGGTTCAAGCGATTACCGATCCGGATCGTGCGCTGGTCATGGAATTACTGAAATTAGACCAATATGTCGACATGATCATTCCTCGTGGCGGCGCAGCATTGCATCAATTGGCAAAAGAACATTCCACCATTCCGGTGATTGTCGGCGGTATCGGCGTTTGCCATATGTTCATTGAGGAAACCGCCGATTTGGAAAAAGCACTGCCGGTGATTTTGAATGCAAAAACACAACGCCCAAGCACCTGTAACACCTTGGAAACGCTGTTGGTACAACGCAGCATTGCAAATGACTTTTTACCTAAACTGGCAGACACATTGAAAGAGAAAAACGTAAAATTACACGCAGATCCGACCGCACTTTTATTGTTGCAAAAAGCCGGTGCCAATGTGGTACCATTGGTGGAAGCCGAACTGAAACAAGAATGGCTGTCATTGGATTTAAATGTAGTTGTCGTCGAAGATTTAGCACAAGCCGTCGCACATATTCGTCAATATGGCAGTCAACACTCCGACAGTATTTTGACCTCTTCGCAAAAGCAGGCACAGCAATTTATCGCGCAAGTGGATTCAGCGGCGGTTTATGTCAATGCCAGCACCCGTTTTACTGACGGTGGACAATTTGGTTTAGGGGCAGAAGTGGCGGTAAGCACACAAAAATTACACGCACGCGGCCCAATGGGATTAGAGGCACTCACCACCTATAAATGGGTGTGCGTAGGCGATTATTCGATCCGTTCTTAAAAAAGAAGGCATTTTTTAAATATTATTTAAAAATTAAAATTAATTGTTTGACAAAACTCCGGTAAATCAGTATTTGTAGAGTAAACACACAAATCATACTTATTTATCGGAGTTTTTTTATGTCTCATCTTTCAGTCGCTAAATTCGGTGGCACTAGCGTCGCCAACTACCCCGCCATGCAATCTTGCGCCAACATCGTGATTGCTGATCCCAATACTCGCGTTGTTGTCCTGTCTGCTTCCGCCGGTATCACCAACTTATTGGTCGCCTTAGCAAACGGTTGTGAAGAACCGGAACGCAATAAATTGCTGAATGAAGTGCGTCAAATTCAAGAAAACATTTTGACAGAATTAAAAGACGACAGTCGCGTGCGTCCAAAAATCGAAGCCTTATTAGCCAATATCACCTCATTGGCGGAAGCCGCTAATTTAGCCACCTCCTTGGCATTAACCGATGAATTAATCAGCCACGGTGAAATGATGTCTTCCTTGATTTTTGTGGAAGTGTTGCGTGAATTACAAATTGAAGCCACATGGTTGGATGTGCGTACCATTGTCGCCACAAACAGCCATTTCGGCAAAGCCGCACCAAACGATGAGCAAACCCGTCAAAACTGCGATAACCTCTTGAAACCGTTAATCGAGCGCGGTGAATTAGTCATTACCCAAGGTTTTATCGGGCGTGATGAACAAGGTAAAACGACCACCTTAGGACGTGGCGGTAGCGACTATTCTGCGGCGCTATTAGCGGAAGTATTAAACGCACAAGATGTGTTGATTTGGACCGATGTTGCCGGCATTTACACCACCGATCCTCGCATCGTGTCAAACGCACAACGCATTGATACCATAAGTTTTTCCGAAGCTGCGGAAATGGCAACCTTCGGTGCGAAAGTGTTGCACCCGGCAACCTTACTCCCTGCAGTGCGTAGCAATATCCCGGTCTATGTCGGTTCCAGCAAAGCACCACAAGACGGCGGTACTTGGGTAACCCGCAATCCACAACCTCGCCCGACGTTCCGTGCAATCGCCTTACGCCGTGACCAAACCTTGCTCACACTCTCCAGCTTAAATATGCTGTATGCACAAGGTTTTTTAGCGAATATTTTCACGATTTTAGCCAAACACAAAATCTCCGTAGATACCATCACAACATCAGAAGTTAGCGTTGCCTTAACCTTGGATAAAATGGGTTCAGCCGCTTCCGGTACAGGCTTACTCTCTCAAGAATTAATCGACGAATTAAGCCAATTCTGCACGGTGAAAGTGGATACCGGCTTGTCTTTGGTCGCCTTAATAGGCAATGAACTCCACACGGCTTCTGGTGTTGCCAAACGTATTTTTGAAACCTTAGATGCCTACAATATCCGTATGATCAGTTACGGTGCCAGCACTAACAACATTTGCTTGTTGGCAGATAGCGATAAAGCCGATGACATTGTTCGTTTGCTACATAAGGCATTATTTGAATAAAAACAGTTGAAAAACAGACCGCACTTTTAAGTATCAACAAAAACTTAAAGTGCGGTCTTTTTTTTAGGAATTTTTTTTACAACAATTGGAACGGTAACAAATTTCAGACACAAAAAAAGCCGCTTTCGCGACTGTTTCTTACCGTTATTTTCTTTACCATAAAATGGTGCCCGAGGCCAGACTTGAACTGGCACGCCTCGAAAGGCGAGGGATTTTAAATCCCTTGTGTCTACCGATTCCACCACTCGGGCAAATTGGAGCGGGAAACGAGGCTCGAACTCGCGACCCCGACCTTGGCAAGGTCGTGCTCTACCAACTGAGCTATTCCCGCATCATCATTTAGCAGTGCTAAACAACGGGGTGCATTTTACTCATTTATGATTGTGAGTCAAATAGAAATTTAAAAAAAATTATTTAACTGCTTAAAAAAAATTCAACTTTGGAAAAAATACAAAATAAAAATATGGTCAAAAACGACCGCACTTTTATTTGCGCAAGTCTTCTAATAGACTGTCTTTAGCCGCATTCAGATATTGCAACATAGACCAAATTGTTAAAATGGCAGCAACATAAAGCAGAACTATGGCAACAATTTCCATTGTGGTATTATAACGCCATAACAATCCACCTAACGAAAGCATTTGGGAGGTTGTTTTTACTTTGCCTAACCAAGATACTGCGACTTTACTGCGGCTACCTAATTCAGCCATCCATTCACGTAAAGCAGAAATAATAATTTCTCTTGAAATGACCACGATTGCCGGAATCGTAATCCAAAAAGTATGGTTATATTCCACCACTAAGACTAAACCCGCGACCACCATGATTTTGTCTGCGACAGGATCCAAAAACGCACCGAATCGGGTGGTTTGTTTCCATTTTCTTGCTAAATAGCCATCAAGCCAATCGGTGACACCGGCAATGAAGAAAAGTAGAGTAGTTAAGAAAGGCGCCCAATCGAAAGGTAAATAAAAGGTAATAACAAAGAAAGGAATCAAAATAACGCGAAAAATCGTAAGAAAAATGGGAATATTAAGTTTCATGATTCATTTTGCTAGAGGTGAATAGTTTGCTTATTCTAAATCAGATTCTTCCCTTTTAAAATGCCAATTTAGAAATTTGATCTAAAAAGAAACTCTAGTGATGATAAGAATTTGGCGTTAATATTTTTAACGGCAAAAACGACCGCACTTTTACTCGATTTTTTATTATTTTATAGGATGTCATCATGTCAGAAAAATCTCTTGCAACCGCGTTAGTTCATGCGGGTAGAAAAAAACGTTATACCCAAGGCGCCGTTAATCCAGTGGTGCAACGTGCTTCTTCTTTGGTTTTTGATTGTTTAGCCGATAAAAAACACGCCACAATGAATAGAGCAAAAGGTGAACTCTTTTATGGCAGACGCGGCACGCTAACACATTTTGCTTTGCAAGATGCAATGTGTGAATTAGAAGGTGGTGCAGGTTGCTATTTGTATCCTTGCGGTGCGGCTGCTGTGACAAACAGCATTTTGTCCTTTGTACAAACCGGTGATCATATTTTAATGACCGGTGCGGCTTATGAACCTACACAAGATTTTTGCAATATCATTTTGCAAAAAATGGGGATAGCAACCACATATTATGACCCGATGATTGGGGAGGATATCGCTCGCTTAGTTCAACCGAATAGCAAAGTTTTATTTCTTGAATCACCGAGTTCGTTAACCATCGAGGTGCCTGATATTCCAGCCATTGTGAAAGCGGTGCGAAAAGTAAATCCGGAAATTGTGATTATGATTGACAACACGTGGGGCGGTGGCGTTCTTTTTAAAGCTTTAGAACATGATATTGATATTTCCATCCAAGCGGGGACGAAATATTTAGTGGGGCATTCTGACGTGATGATCGGTACCGCCGTGTCTAATGCTCGTTGTTGGGATAAATTGCGTGAGCATTCCTATTTAATGGGGCAAATGGTGGATGCCGATAGTGCTTATACGACAGCTCGTGGTTTGCGCACGTTGGGTATTCGATTAAAACAACATGAGGAAAATGGCATAAAAGTGGCACAATGGTTGGCACAGAGACCTGAAGTCAAAGCGGTATATCATCCGGCATTGCTAAGCTGCCCTGGGCATGTATTTTTCCAACGAGATTTTCTTGGTGCAAGTGGTCTGTTTTCATTTGAATTAAAGCAAAAACTCACCCAACAACAGTTAGAAGCGTTTATGGATCATTTTGAATTATTTACGATGGCGTATTCTTGGGGCGGCTTCGAATCGCTTATTCTTTGTAACCAACCGGAAGAAATTGCCAAAATTCGTCCGAATATTTCACGTAAATTAGAGGGAACGTTGATTCGAATTCATGTTGGCTTAGAGGATGTTGATGATTTAATTGAAGATTTAAATGCCGGGTTTAGACGATTAAATGCAATTTGAGAATGTTTTTTCCTAAATTGACGTAGAAAAATGTGATCTGTATCAGAAAATAGGCAGAAAAAAAGGAACTTTTTATTGACGGTCTAATTTTTCTTTGGCAACATTTAGTCGCTTCAAAAGAAGTAGCTTGGACTATTCGCAATTTGAAAAGTTCAATTTTACCTTAATAACAAGTAAGTTCTGAAAAAGGAATGATGATTATGAAAAAGACAGTAATCGCATTAGCAATCGCTGCTTTAGCAGCAGCAGGCACTTCAAGTGCAGCAACAGTTTATAACCAAGATGGTACTAAAGTTGACCTTAGCGGTTCTTTCCGTATCTTCTTAGGTAAAGTAGGTGAAAACCAACGTGGTGATTTAATCAACGATGGTTCACGTATTAAAGTAAATGCATCTCACGCGTTAGACAACGGTTTATCTGCATTTGTTGGTTATGAAACTCGTTTCAACGGTGAACAAAAATCTAAACAAGCTTCAGATACAACCTTTGGTAATATCACAACAAACAAATTGTTTGTTGGTTTCGGTTTTGAAAACGTAGGTAAAGTAAGCTTTGGTCGTCAAGCAACTACCGCCGATGATGTGTTAGGCGATAGCTTATACTACAATTCTGGTAGCTACAACCTTTTAACTACCGGCGCTGAGAAATCTATCAAATTCCGTTCTGCTGATTTTGCAGGTTTCAGCTTTGGTGCGGACTATTTATTTGGTCATGCGAAGAAGTTGGATGAAGATAATGACTATAAAAGTGGTTATGGTGTAAGCGCATTCTATAACTATGATTTCGCTGAAAACCACAAAGTTGATGTTGCAGCGGGTTACACTGTTGATCAATACGATGATGAGTTAACTACGGAAACTCTTTTAAAACGTCATAACTGGTTGCTTGCAACCCATTATCAGCTTAATGATTTCTACTTTGGTGCAGCTTATGGTCAGGGTGTTGAGAAGTTAAAATATTTACCTAGCCAAAACAGAACTAAATACATCTTCGTAGAATCTAAATATGACTTAAATGGTCTTACCGGTATTCCATCAACTGTTGGTTTGCAATGGGAACGTTTAGGTACTAAATATGATGAAAATGCTTCAGCGCAAGATAAAGCGAAAAATGTGAAAAACCAATATATCGCAGTAGTTGACTACAAATTCAATAAATATGTAGTACCTTATGTACAATATACTCGTGCAACTGAAAAAGATAACCTTGGTCAACGTACCAACGAAAATATCTACGGTGCAGGTTTACGCGTACACTTCTAATTTGAGTTAATACTCATTAAAAAGACCGACATTATGTCGGTCTTTTTTTGTACCTGAGTTTTATGATTAAAAAAGTGCGGTAGAAATACTTAGAATTTCTACCGCACTTTGTTTTTAGATTTTGTTAATTTTACTTCGTTAAATCATCAAAGAAACGTTTTACACCATCGAGGAAGCTAGAGGATTTCGGGCGCTGTTTCGTTTGCCCTTCTAAGCTTTCTTCAAGCTTACGTAGTAATTCTTTTTGTTCTTCCTTGAGTTTTACCGGTGTTTCTACCACAATTCGACAGATTAAATCACCGGCATACCCACTACGCGTAGAAGTAACACCTTTGCCACGCATACGGAATAATTTACCTGTTTGGGTCTCTTCAGGGATTTTTAACTTAACACGGCCATCTAATGTTGGTACTTCAATTTCGCCACCAAGGGCAGCCATAGTGAAGCTAATCGGTACTTCACAATAAAGGTTGCTGCCATCACGCTCAAAAATGTGATGCTCTTTCACATGGATTACAACATATAAATCGCCTGCCGGTGCACCATTTTCACCCGCAGCCCCTTCGCCCGATAAGCGTAATTGATTTCCGGTATCCACGCCTGCCGGGATTTTTACGGAAAGGTTTTTCGGTTTATTCACTCTGCCGTCACCGTGGCAAGTTTTACACGGTTTCTCAATTTTCTTACCGGTCCCATGACAGAAATGACAAGGTTGTTCCGTTACAAAGAAACCTTGTTGACGGCGTAAGCGACCTGAACCGTGACAATGTGGACAGGTTTCCACTTTTGAACCGGCCTCAGCGCCAGAGCCATGACAAGTCTCACAAGGGGCAAGCGTATGAATTTTAATGTCTTTGGTCGTGCCTTTGACGGCTTCTTCAAGGGTGATTTCAAGGTCGTAGCGTAAGTCATCACCACGCACAACACGTTGGCGTCCACGTCCGCCACCGCCAAAAATGTCACCGAACATATCGCCAAAAATATCGCCGAAATCCGCACCACCAAAACCACCACCTCCGGCACCGAAACCTTGTTCAAATGCGGCATGGCCGTATTGATCATAGTTGGCCCGTTTTTGCTTATCGCTGAGGACTTCATATGCCTCTTGGATTTCTTTAAACTTTTCTTCTTTCTCTTTATCACCTTGAGTTCTGTCCGGGTGATATTGCATTGCAAGCTTTTTATAGGCACGCTTAATTTCTTTTTCATCGGCGGATTTAGAAACGCCGAGAAGTTCGTAGTAGTCTTGTTTTGCCATAATGTTTCAATTTTCCGTTTAAAATATCAAATGCTACTTTTATGATTGTCTATTGTATTACATGAACAATATCGCTAAAGACCAAAATGATACCGAAAGGCAGAAATATCAAGAGCCAACACATGAATTTATTAAGGTATGGCTCGGTTTATTTTTGTTTGTTTACAGCCAAACGAAAGTCAACAAACCAAAATGAGCCGTTTATATTTCTGTTACGATATGATTTTGTCGTTGTTCAAAGAGGCAGGCCGATTGTCTGCCTTGAATACCATCATTTTGCTGCATTGAAGGCTTGTTCTAAGTCAGCCAAAATATCTTGAACACTTTCAATACCACAAGAAAGGCGAATTAATCCTGCGGAAATCCCTGCTTTTTCTAATTCGACTTCACTTAATTGGCGATGCGTTGAGGTCGCAGGATGTAACGCACAAGTACGAATATCCGCCACATGCACTTCACGCGATGTCATTTGTAAGGCATTTAGCCATTTCGCCGCAGCGTCTTTGCCTCCCTTGATTTCAAAAGAAATGACACCGCACAAACCGTTTGGTAAGTATTTTTGTTTGAGAGCGTAATCCGTGGAACTGATTAACCCCGGATAGCTTACTTTTGCTACTTGTGGGTGTTTTTCCAAAAACTCGGCGACCGTTTGAGCATTTTCATAATGACGTTGCATACGCAGCGCAAGGGTTTCCATGCCGACATTCAATAAAAAACTGTTTTGCGGTGCCGGTGTTGCGCCTAAATCACGCATTAATTGTACGCGAGCTTTAACAATATAAGCGGCAGGACCAAAGGTTTCTGTATAGACCAAACCGTGATACGTTTGGTCCGGTGTGCTTAATTGCGGATATTTGCCGTTATTCCAATTAAAGTTGCCACCATCCGTAATAGATCCGCCAAGTGCAATGGCATGGCCATCTAAATATTTAGATGTGCTATGAATAACCACGTTTGCGCCAAATTCGATTGGGCGGCAAAAATAAGGCGTGGCAAAGGTGTTGTCGATTAGTAACGGTGCCTGCGCAGCTTGGGCTAAGGCAGCAAATTTTTCAATATCTAGCACTCGTAACGCCGGGTTTGCAATGGTTTCGGCAAAAACAGCTTTGGTATTTGGGCGAATAGCCTTTTTGAGTTCTTCGAGTGGCAAATCTTGATCCACAAAACTGACTTCAATCCCCATTTTTTTGAACGTATGTGCAAATAAATTGTAAGTGCCGCCATAGACACAAGAGGAAGAAATAAAGTGATCGCCGGCTTCTAAAATATTCAACATGGCATAAAACACCGCAGATTGACCTGACGCAGTGCACATTGTCGCCACACCGCCTTCAAGTGCGGTAATTTTTTCTTCTGCGGCATTCGTGGTTGGATTTGCCAAGCGAGTATAGAAATAGCCAGCCGCTTGCAAATCAAATAATTTACCGATTTCTTCCGCAGAGTCATAAGTGTAAGTCGTGCTTTGTACGATGGGTTGAACACGCGGTTCACCATTTTTAGGGCTATAGCCGGCATGGAGGCATTTTGTTGCAAATTCCATTATGTTTTCCTTGGGTTGCATGGTTTTTAGGGGAGTAAAGTGCGGTCATTTTTTATAAAATTTTACGCATCTTGAGCTTAGCAATGTGGTACAACAGCGATATAAATTTCTACCAAACCATCAGGGTGGTATTTTTCAAAATCCACCGAATAAGCCCGCTTAAGTAAACCTTGTTGTTCTTTTTTCCAGATTAGTTGCCATGTTTGATAAATTTCATCTACTTTGCAACGAAAAACTTCGTAGAAACTCAAATCTTCAATTTCAATCACTGGAATATCTGTCTCTAATACTACTTCACTTGCAATCGCAAAATCATAGTCTGCTAGGTGATTCGTAGCATAATTAAAATAGATGCCATAACAACAGTGACCTTGTGGTAGTTTATCAAGATTGTTTTGCCAAAGGGTTGAGATTATCTCATTTGCAATGTTGTTATTTAAGCGTTGTTGTACGATTGGGTAGAGTTTTAACGCCATTTATCCTCCTGGTTTATTTTTCCTGACTTCACTTTTTTAAATAAAGTCAGGAAAAATTGTGGTTGATGAATACACCAAAAGGGCGTATTGCTACGCCCTTCTATTTTAGTAAGAGTGAAATTACTTATTATCTTTCACTTCTTCAAACTCAGCATCAACAACATCATCGTTTGGTTTGCCGTTGCTTTGCGCTTCTTGTGCATCACCTTGTGGTTGAGCCGCTTGAGCAAGTTTTTGAGCAACTTCTGCAAGAGCCTGAAGTTTAGCTTCAATCACTGCTTTGTCTTCACCTTTTGCGGCAGCTTCTAAGTCGCTTAATGCGCTTTCGATAGCAGCACGATCTGCGGCTGGAACTTTATCACCTGCTTCTTCTAATTGTTTACGTGTGCTGTGTACAAGGTGATCTGCTTGGTTGCGCACTTGTACTAATTCTTCAAATTTACGGTCAGCTTCAGCGTTCGCTTCGGCATCGCGTACCATTTGTTGAATTTCTTCATCGCTTAAACCGGAAGACGCTTTAATGGTGATTTGTTGTTCTTTACCGGTGCCTTTGTCTTTCGCAGAAACATGGATGATACCATCTGCGTCGATGTCGAAGGTCACTTCAATTTGTGGCATACCACGTGGAGCAGGGTTGATGCCTTCAAGGTTGAATTGACCTAAAGATTTGTTGGCAGAAGCCTGTTTACGTTCACCTTGTAACACGTGAATAGTTACCGCACTTTGGTTATCTTCAGCGGTTGAGAACACTTGCGATTTTTTGGTTGGAATCGTGGTGTTTTTCTCAATTAAAGTGGTCATCACACCACCCATGGTTTCGATACCCAATGATAATGGGGTAACGTCTAACAACAATACGTCTTTTACATCACCGGCTAACACACCGCCTTGTACTGCTGCGCCAATCGCAACGGCTTCGTCTGGGTTAACGTCTTTACGTGGTGCTTTGCCGAAGAATTCTTCCACTTTTTGTTGAACAAGCGGCATACGGGTTTGACCGCCCACTAAAATCACATCATCAACTTGAGAGGCACTTAAGCCTGCATCGGATAATGCAACTTTTACCGGCTCAAGGGATTTTGCCACTAAATCTTCCACTAAAGATTCTAATTTCGCACGGGTCAACTTGATGTTTAAGTGTTTAGGACCGGTTGCATCCGCTGTGATGTAAGGTAAGTTCACATCCGTTTGTTGTGCGGAAGAAAGCTCGATTTTGGCTTTTTCACCGGCTTCTTTTAAACGTTGCATTGCAAGCGGATCTTTACGCAAGTCAATGCCTTGTTCTTTTTGGAATTCATCGACCAAATAGTTGATCACGCGGTTATCGAAGTCTTCACCACCTAAGTGAGTATCACCGTTGGTTGCCAACACTTCAAATGTTTTCTCGCCACCCACTTCATCAATTTCGATGATAGATAAGTCGAATGTACCACCACCTAAGTCGTAAACCGCGATAGTTTTGTTACCTTGACCTTTATCCAAGCCGTAAGCTAGTGCGGCTGCAGTTGGTTCATTGATGATACGTTTAACTTCTAAACCAGCGATACGACCAGCATCTTTGGTTGCTTGACGTTGTGCGTCGTTAAAGTATGCCGGCACAGTAATAACGGCTTCAGTAACCGGTTCGCCCAAGAAATCTTCGGCGGTTTTTTTCATTTTTTTCAACACTTCGGCAGAAATTTGCGGAGGTGCTAATTTATCGCCTTTCACATTGACCCATGCATCGCCATTGTCTGCGCGTGTAATCTCAAATGGCATGATGTCGATATCACGTTTTACTTCAGCATCTTCAAAACGACGGCCGATTAAACGTTTGATTGCGAATAAGGTGTTTTTCGGGTTGGTCACCGCTTGGCGTTTTGCCGGTTGACCGACTAAAATTTCGTTATCGTTTGTATAAGCAATAATTGACGGCGTGGTGCGATCGCCTTCTGCGTTTTCAATCACACGTGGTTTATCGCCATCCATCACAGCAACACAAGAGTTTGTTGTACCTAAGTCAATACCAATAATTTTTCCCATTTGTTTTCTCCTCGTAAAATTTTAAATTCGGTGTAATGGTTTACGGATTGTAAGATGTGGATTGAATTTTGCATTTCAAGGCATTTATTTAAAAATTTTTTCAATGCATGAAAAGTGCGGTTCGAAAATCAGATGGATTTTCAGTGCTAGCTTTACTCAAAGGCTTGTTGCTAGAACGGCATATTCGCGGTTCAATCCTGATTCGTTTTGTAAAATGAGGATAAAAGTAAGAGATTCAAGAGGAAGAGAAAAATTTAGTGATCTTTTTTCTAAAAAATCAAATTTGTGTTAGATTAGCCGAGCTATTTCACTTTTTATTTATTAAGGACAGAGGTATGAAAAAATCAACGTTAACGTTAGGTGTTATTGCTGCATTAGGTGCAGCCTGGGTTGGTGGTGCATGGTACACGGGAAAAGTGGCAGAAGAAGAATTTGTCCGTCAAGTCAATCTCGTGAATAAAGATCTTAGCCAATCAGCGGATTCTCTCGGTTTGGATATTCGTTTTGATCATGTGTCTTTCGAGCGTGGTTTATTTAGTTCTAAAACTAAATATGACATTTTAGTGTCTGAGCTTGAAAATCCGAGCAAAACCTGGACGTTGCCATTTGAAGGGACGTTATACCATGGCCCGTTGCCGTTAAATCAGTTAAGCCATTTTAATTTCATGCCAAGTCTGTTTTCCAGTGTGGATTTGATGACTAAAAATGAAACAACAGTCCCTTGGTTTGAAGCAACAAAAGGTAAAACACCGATGACTGTGACCACCTTTGTTGATTATAACCAAAGCGGATCTTCTCATGTGGATCTTGTGCCTTTTGAAGCTGTGATGGAAGAAGGAACATTGGCTGTGAATGGCTTGGATATGAAACTGGGCTTCAAGCGCGATGGTGTGAATAAATTAGATTTTGCGCTGAATAAACTTCAATATAGTGAGCCGGATAAAAATGTTTCTGTTGAATTCAATGATTTGAAAATTGATGCTGAGTATCAACGCATTCCCGAATGGACGTATCTTTCCACCGGCAAACAATCTTTGTCAGGCGGTGCGGTGAAGTTAATAGATTCTGAAGGAAAAGTTGAATTTAAAAATTGGAAAGTCGATTTTGATACGGTAAGAAAAGATAACATCTTAGATTCCGGGGCAAAAATCGTATTTAACGGAATTTCTGTCCGTGATGCTGATTTAGGAGATTTAACCATTGATATGGCGTTAAATCATGTTGACGGAGAAACCTTTAACCAATTAATTCAGGTTTATAACGAATCCGCGAAACAACAGCATGATGAGCTTACCGATGAGGAAGTGCAGATCACGAAAAAATTTATTGATACTCAACCGCAGTTTATCTTTAATCCGACACTTAACAATAAAGCCGGTAAATTAGCCTCCAATTTGGATATTTCCATGGCAAGCGCTGATTTTGAAAATGCTATCAGCCAAGGGAAGATTTTCCGTTTGTTTAACCACTTTATTTTCAAAATGGATGCCAATAAAGAAGCGTTAATTGAGGAAGCAGCGACGGTATTGCAGTTAGACCGACTTGATAAAGAACAGGCAACTAAAGAGGCAACAGAACAAGTTAATTTAGGCATTAAAAATGGTGTGCAGCAAGGTATTCTAGTTGAGGATGGAAAATCCGTTAAACTCGATCTTGTGCTGGAAAAAGGTGAGCTTAAATTAAATGGAAACGTGATTCCGGAAGAACAAGTGGCATCTATGTTGTTCTTGATGGTGATGTCAATGGGACAGTAGTTTATATCAATATCCCTCGATAATATTGTGCATATAAAGTGCGGTCGATTTACAAAACGTTTTGAATTTCGACCGCACTTTCTGTTTATAGCGCCTTTCTTATCAGAGAATAAATTGATGTAAAACCGTGAGTGAGTTCACAAAATTACAAATAACCGTTTGCTTTATAATGTCATGTTGCTATCCTTAGCCCCAACAAAAATAAGTGCTATACAAATAGCCAAACATATTTTGCTTTCCGAGTAGTGCCTCCTGTGAGGCACTTTTTTTTACCCGATTTTTCTCATTCTTGATGGCATGATTTTAAGCATAAAAAAATCCCGCCATAAAAAGCGGGATGTAGTTGATTAATGAGATTACATTTTCTCAACGGTTTTAATGCCGAGTAAATCCAATCCTTGTTTTAGCGTTCTTTCCGTTAACAACGCCAGTTTTAAGCGACTGAGTTTCACTTGCTGATCGTTGTTATTCAGAATCGGGCAATGCTCGTAGAAGGAAGAGAATACGCCTGCCAATTCGTATAAATAAGCGCAAAGTATATGCGGTGTACCTTCTTTTCCAACCACTTGAACGGCCTCTTCAAATTGCAATAATTTGATTGCCAAAGCACGTTCTTTTTCATCAGTAATACTTAATTTGGCTTGTTCCACTTCGCTTAGGGCAATTTGGCTACGATTGAAAATCGAACGAATACGGGTGTAGGCATATTGCATATAAGGCGCCGTGTTGCCTTCAAAGCTCAACATATTATCCCAGTCGAACACATAATCCGTGGTGCGGTTTTTTGATAAGTCCGCATATTTCACCGAACCGATACCAACGGCTTCAATGACATCCGCTTTTTCTTGCTCAGAAAGTGCGGTGGATTTTTGCGAAATTAATACGCCCGCACGTTCAATGGCTTCGTCTAATAAATCCGCCAGTTTTACGGTGTCACCACTACGGGTTTTGAACGGTTTGCCGTCTTTGCCTAACATCATGCCGAAATTTTTGTGTTCCAACTGGAAGCTATCCGGCACATAGCCTGCTTTACGAGTAATAAGCCAAGCTTGTTGCATATGTTGGCTTTGGCGCGTATCGGAGAAGACTAATGCACGGTTGGCTTTTAAGGTTTCATAACGGTATTTAGCGGCAGCAATGTCAGTGGTGGTGTAAAGGAAGCCACCATCTTTTTTCTGCACGATAACGCCCATTGGATCGCCGTCTTTATTTTTGAACTCATCCAAATAAACTACTAATGCACCGTCATCTTCTACAGCCAAACCTTGTTTTTTCAGATCTTCAACAATGCCCGGCAACATTGGGTTATACAAGCTTTCACCCATCACATCTTTGTCTGTTAAGGTCACATTGAGACGATCGTAGTTGTGTTGGTTTTGTTGCATGGTAATTTTCACCAGTTTTTGCCACATGGTACGGCAATATTCATCGCCACTTTGCAGTTTTACAACATAGTTACGGGCTTTTTCGGCAAAGACCGGATCTTCGTCATAATGTTTTTTTGCTGCACGATAAAAAGCTTCTAAATCGCTTAATTCCATTTCAGTGGCGTGCTCATTTTCCATTTTTTCCAAGTAGGCGATCAGCATGCCGAATTGGGTGCCCCAGTCACCTACATGGTTGGCACGGATGACGTTATTGCCTAAAAATTCAAGTGTGCGTACGACGGCATCACCGATAATGGTTGAACGCAAATGTCCCACGTGCATTTCTTTGGCAACGTTTGGGGAGGAATAGTCCACCACGACAGTTTGTTTTTCCGGATTGTGTACACCTAATTTCGGATCTTGTACCGCGCGGCTGATGTTGTCTGCAAGCCAAGTATCTTTTAGAAAAATGTTAATAAATCCTGGGCCGGCAATTTCCGTTTTTTCTGCAATGTCTTGTAATTCGGCTTTGTCTAATACGCTTTGAGCAAATTCACGTGGGTTTAATCCCAATTTCTTGGCGGCCGGCATGATGCCATTGGCTTGATAATCACCAAACTGCACTTTGCCCGATTGGCGAACGAGGGCTTCACATTGCGCGTCGGCACCGGCTGCAATCATCGCCTGTTTGATTTTTTCGGATAAAATAGATTGAATATTCACGGCTGAACCTTAATTTTTTGAAATAAGTTTGGGCTGATAAAAATAGCTCGATATAATACCGTTCTTTCACCTTTCAGAAAAGTCAAAAAGGAAAATTATGTCGTTTCGGTTTCCCCATAAAATATTTGAAAAACAGACCGCACTTTTTGCCGACTTTCAGGATTTTGAGCAAAAAATTCAAGCATTGGCACAACAGATCAATTTAGATTTAAACCAATATGAAATTGATCACCTTTCTTTGCGGGTGAATACCGAGCAAATGGCAAATGCGTGGTTAACCCGATTGTTAGCGTATGGCTCGGTGTTGAGCGATAACCTGATTAACGGCAGAGTGATTTATTTGATTCAGTTACATGAGCCTTTGCGTTTGGCGCAACAAGAGGTTGATGTGGTGGAATTACCTTTCCCAAAAGATAAATATTATCCTCAGGAAACTTGGGAGCATATTGAGGTGGTTGTTCCATTTTTACCCAATGAAACCGCAGCTGAATGGTTAGCAAGAATAAAAAATACATTCTTGTGGAACCAACCTGAGCGTTTTACAGTCAAAATGAGCGAACCAAAAGGGTGTGGTGAAACACTGCTCAATTTGTCTGTTGCAGTAAGTTTTGTGGATAAAAGGCAGAATCCTACTTGTATCAAGTTCCACCCATACAGCATCAAGCAAATTGTAAGCGCGGTTTGATGATATAAAGCGGTTCAATAAAATCAGATTCATCGTTTATTTATCAAGGCGTAAATAAGCAAATAAAAGGTTAATTTCGTATTTAAGGAGCATTTATGAAAAAGATCGCATTAGCTATTCTAATGAGCTTAACTCTTGTTGGATGTGCCAATGAAGATATTTATGGCGGTAACGTCTATTCGGGCGCTCAAGCGAAAGAAGCCCGCTCGATTAGTTACGGCACAATCGTTTCCACTCGCCCAGTGAAAATTCAATCAGACAATCAAGGTGTGGTTGGTACGATCGGTGGTGGTGCGATTGGCGGTATTGCCGGTTCAGCGATCGGTGGTGGCACAGGCAGAGCGTTAGCTACAGCCGTGGGAGCCGTTGCCGGTGCTGTTGTCGGCAGTAAGGTTGAAGAAAAAGCCAGCCAAGTTAGCGCTATTGAAATGGTTATTCGTAAAGATGACGGCAAAGAAATTGTTGTGGTGCAAAAAGCCGAAGCGAATCTCGTGCCAGGTGCGCGTGTGCGTATTGTTGGTGGTTCACGTTTGAATGTTTCCGCACTTTAATTTAAATAAGATGAGAAAGGCTTTTGAGATAGCTCGAAAGCCTTTTTTATTGCCTAAACTTCAATAACATTTCTATTCTGTGCTAGAATGCCCCGATTTTTTTATTTCCCTTTCCATTTTCCTTCGAAGGTTAAAGAATGAAACCCTCTATTATCAATAAATTAGATAGCTTAAAAGAACGTTATGAAGAGCTTGAAGCGTTGCTAGGCGATGCTTCTGTCATTAGTGATCAAGATAAATTCAGAGCCTATTCCAAAGAATATTCGCAACTTGAAGACGTGGTGAAAAGTTTTAGCCGTTGGAATCAGCTCAATGCCAATTTAGAAGAAGCACAGCTCCTGCTTGACGATCCGGAAATGAAAGAAATGGCACAAATGGAGATTGAAGAATCCAAAGCCGAACTGGAACAAGTTGAGCAGCATTTACAAATTCTCTTATTACCGAAAGATCCGAACGACGAATATAACTGCTACCTTGAAATTCGCGCCGGTACCGGTGGTGATGAAGCAGGCATTTTCGCCGGCGATCTTTTCCGTATGTACAGCCGTTATGCGGAAACCAAACGCTGGCGCATTGAAGTGCTGAGTGAAAACGAAAGCGAGCAGGGCGGATTTAAAGAAATTATTGCCCTTGTGAGCGGCGATGGTGCCTATGGTCAATTAAAATTTGAATCAGGCGGTCACCGTGTACAACGTGTACCGAAAACAGAGTCACAAGGACGTATTCATACCTCTGCGTGTACTGTTGCGGTGATGCCGGAATTGCCGGAATCAGAAATGCCGGAAATTAACCCGTCAGATTTGCGTATTGATACCTATCGTGCCTCCGGTGCGGGTGGTCAGCACATCAATAAAACCGATTCTGCCGTGCGTATTACGCATATTCCAACCGGCATGGTGGTGGAGTGTCAGGATGAGCGTTCACAACATAAAAATAAAGCCAAAGCCTTGTCCGTGCTGGCTTCCCGTTTAGTACAACAAGAACAGGAAAAATTGGCGCAAGAGCAAGCGGATACCCGTCGCAATCTTTTGGGTTCCGGTGACCGATCAGATAAAATTCGTACCTACAACTACCCACAAGGGCGTGTGACCGATCACCGCATTAACTTGACGATTTATCGCTTAGATGAAGTGATGAACGGTAAAATTGACGATTTGATTCAGCCGATTATCACCGAATATCAAGCAGATCAGTTGGCGGCATTGTCCGAACAAAATTAACGATGAGAACGAGCTTAACGGCTCGTTCATTTTATTTGACGAAAATGAATTATCAACAATGGCTGCAACAAGCCACGCAAGCGTTAAATCAGGCGAATCCCGCTGAAAATGGTAAAACCGATGCACAAGTGTTATTGCAATTTGTAACACAAAAATCGCGTGCATTTATTTTGGCTTTTGGTGAGACACAGCTGGATGAAAAAACACAAGAAAAACTGACCGCACTTTTATCCCGCCGTTTGCAAGGTGAACCCATCGCTTATCTTCTCGGTGAAAAAGAATTTTGGTCGTTGCCGTTAAATGTCTCAGCAGGTACGCTGATTCCGCGTCCGGATACCGAAATTTTGGTGGAAAAAGCTGTAGCGATTTCTGCAGAGGCGTTACAAAAGTGCGGTCAAAATTCCCAATGTTTTCGTATTTTAGATTTGGGTACCGGCACGGGTGCGATTGCCTTAGCGTTAGCGTCTGAATTAAAACCTATTGCGCAAAAACAGCAAATTCAGCTAGAAGTTATCGGCGTGGATGTTATGCCGAATGTGGTGGCGTTGGCGACATCCAATGCGGAAAAAAATCAGTTAGGCGTCAGTTTTTTACAAAGTCATTGGTTTGACAAGATGACAGGCACATTTGATTTGATTGTGAGTAATCCGCCTTATATTGATGCAAAGGATGAACATTTAACCCAAGGAGATGTACGCTTTGAGCCCTTGTCAGCGTTAGTGGCGGAAGAAGAAGGCTATGCGGACTTACGTCATATTATCGCCAATGCGCCGAAATTTATGCGGACAGGCGGTTATCTGTTGGTGGAACACGGTTGGCAACAAGGGGAAAAAGTGCGGTCGATTTTCCAAGAGAATTTTTGGACATCGATTGAAACTTTACGGGATTACGGAAATAATGAGCGCGTAACCTTAGGTTGTTGGGCTCAAATTGAAAATAAATAAGGAAGACATATGCAAAATAAATGCATTCAATTAGGCGATATTCAAATTGCCAACGATAAACCCTTTGTCTTATTTGGCGGCATGAATGTGCTCGAAAGCCGCGATATGGCAATGCAAGTGTGTGAAAAATATGTGGAAGTGACGCAAAAATTGGGCGTGCCTTATGTGTTTAAAGCCTCTTTTGATAAGGCAAACCGTTCTTCCATTCATTCTTATCGCGGCCCGGGCATGGAACAGGGATTGAAAATTTTTGCTGAGTTAAAGCAAACATTCGGTGTAAAAATCATTACGGATGTACATGAAATTTATCAATGCCAACCGGTTGCGGAGGTGGCGGATATTATTCAGTTACCGGCATTTCTTGCTCGCCAAACAGATTTAGTCGAAGCGATGGCGCGCACCGGTGCAATCATTAATGTGAAAAAACCGCAATTTTTAAGTCCGGGACAAATGGGCAATATTGTGGAAAAAATCGCTGAATGCGGCAACGATAAAGTGATTTTGTGTGATCGTGGCACGAATTTCGGCTATGACAATTTAATTGTTGATATGTTGGGTTTCAGCGTGATGAAAAATGTCTCTAAAGGTTGTCCGGTGATTTTTGATGTGACCCATTCATTGCAATGTCGTGACCCGTTTGGCGCTGCCTCCGGTGGGCGTCGCGCGCAAGTTACCGAACTTGCCCGTGCCGGTTTAGCGGTTGGCTTGGCAGGCCTATTCCTCGAGGCGCACCCGGAACCGAGCAAAGCCAAATGTGATGGCCCGTCAGCCTTACCGTTAGATAAATTGGAAGCCTTTGTTTCACAAATGAAAGCCGTAGATGATTTGGTGAAATCCTTCCCTGAATTAGACACCTCTAACTAGTCTCTTCAATATTCAATATATAGTGCATAAAATTCCTTTTATGCACTATATATGCGATAAAACATGAATTTTATGAAATTAAATTGAGCTTTTTCTGGATTTTTTCTTCATTTTACGCTAGGATGCGGAAAAATTTTGTCAATGAATCTCTATTTAAATAAAAAAATTTAATGTTTATGTTTAAAAAATTTTTGATGATTGTTCCTTTATTTGTTTTGGCGGCATGTTCAAATTCTACAAAGAATGTTGCTGCTTCAGTACAAGATCAAGAACAGTTAAACCAATTAATTCATGCGCAACTAAAAACGAATAAACCGCATCAATATTCTGAGGTAATGGATAAACAACTTGCGAACGTATATCAAGAATGGGCAGGTACACGTTATCGTTTAGGCGGCCTGACGAAAGGGGGCATTGATTGTTCCGGTTTTATGCAAACGACTTTCTTGAAAGCTTATGGTTTAGCATTGCCTCGCTCTACATCTGAACAACGTTATGTCGGCACAAAAATTGAAAAAAGTGAATTAAAAGTTGGTGATTTAGTTTTCTTCCGTAAAAACAAGCATGTTGGCGTGTATATTGGCGGTGATAAATTTATGCATTCCAGTACAAGTCGTGGTGTCATTATTGAGTCATTAAATGATGATTACTGGACAAGGACTTATACTCAATCTCGTCGAGTGCTTTAAGTTTATTTTTCTGAAACATAAAAGAGCGGTCAAAAGTGTTAGCATTTTTGACCGCTCTTTTATTTGAGATGCCGGTAGTTCTTTTATTAGGCGGCAAACCGGAGTGTATTTTTACGTTGTAGTTGATGAATGACATTGGTTACGGTGCCTACAATCGGTAGTTCTCGCCAATTGGTCGTTTTAATATTTTCCATTTTAGAGTCCAAAGATAAGAAAATAAATTCCCCGTTGTTGTGTGCAATAAACTCATATACGTGAAATTCATTGTTTACTTCAAGGACGATCAATTCGTCTAAAAATAATTCCTCATTATTTTCTACGACCAACATATCACCTTCTTCAATTCCCCAGGCGAGCATATTGGGATTTGTCATTCGAATAAAACATGTTTGTTGAGGACGTTTAATGCAGTACAAGTTGAGATCAAGTTTTTTATTGAAACTACGATTTTCTTGTTTCATATCTTCAAAAAAAGGAATGGGTTGATAAGAAAACATGTGATCGTTTTGTGCAACAACGTTGTGGTGGTAGTTCATATCTGCTCCTCAGTAAAATAAACTGTATTTTTACACAGTTAAATATACTGTTTTTATATCCAGTAAGTCAACAGGTGAAAAATAAATTTTTGAATTATTTTTTCGATAGGATAATGCAAGAATTATTGTTTTCTAAAAAAGTATTAGGTTTATTAAATTTAATCTAAAGAAATTTATCAAAATTTCTATAAACTTAATGAAAGTTAAATGTTCGTATTTATTTTATCAAAAAAATCCGCTATCTTTATCGCCCTAGGGGAATCAGTTTTGATTCTAAGATCAACCGCAAGTGATTGCATAACTCTCGTTAACTTATTATGAATATGTCTCGTTTAATTTCACTCTTCTTCCAAGGCAGTTTGGTCAAACGTATTGCTGTTGGTTTAGTGTTAGGTATTTTGGTCGCACTCATTACACCTATGTTACAACCGACATTAGGTTTTAACTTGGCTGAAAAAGTCGGTGTGTTAGGTCAAATTTTTGTTCGTTCACTACGTGCTGTTGCACCATTATTGATCTTTGTTTTGGTTATGGCCGCAATTGCCAATAAGAAAGTGGGTTCCAAAACTAGCATGAAATCCATCATTGTGTTGTATTTGGTCGGTACTTTCTTAGCAGCATTAGTTGCTGTTATTGCAGGATTCTTGTTTCCAACAGAAGTTGCATTATCAGTAAAAGAAGATATTTCCGCTGCACCAAAAGGTGTTGGAACTGTATTGTTGGATTTAATTTTCAATATGGTGGATAACCCGTTAAATGCATTATTTAAAGCGAATTTCATTGGCGTATTAACTTGGTCTATCGGCTTAGGTTTGGCCTTACGTCATGCTTCTGATGCAACTAAAATCGTGATTTCCGATATTTCTGAAGCGGTCTCCAAAATTGTTTATGTCGTTATTTCATTTGCGCCAATTGGTGTATTCGGTTTAGTTTCTGAAACATTAGCAGATAAAGGCTTGGTGGCATTAGGTGGCTATATTCAATTATTAAGCGTGTTAGTCGGCTCCATGTTGTTTGTGGCTTTTGTTGTGAATCCGGTTTTAGTTTTCTGGAAAATCCGTCGTAATCCGTATCCACTCGTTTGGACTTGTTTACGTGAAAGTGGCGTAACCGCATTCTTTACCCGTAGCTCTGCAGCGAATATTCCGGTGAATATCAATCTTGCGAAACGCCTGAATTTAGATGAAGAAACGTATTCTGTTTCTATCCCGTTGGGCGCAACCATTAATATGGCTGGTGCTGCGATTACGATCACTATTTTAACGCTTGCGGCAGTAAATACGTTAGGTATTGAGGTTTCTTTTGGTAGCGCGATTTTGTTAAGCCTTGTTGCCAGTTTATGTGCTTGTGGTGCTTCCGGAGTTGCCGGTGGTTCATTATTGTTAATTCCATTAGCATGTAGTCTATTTGGAATTTCTGATGATGTTGCGGCACAAATGATCGGGGTTGGTTTCATTATCGGTATCTTACAAGATTCTACAGAAACCGCACTTAACTCATCTACCGATGTACTTTTCACCGCAGCGGCTTGTATTGCGGATGAAGAGAAAAAGTAGAAGATAAAATCGCATGATATAAAATACGAAAAAGGATAGAAATTCATCTATCCTTTTTACTTTTTGTGTCGCACGGTATATTCTTTAGCCTATTATTTCTTAATTTAGATAGAGGTCATTTGAATGAAATTATTCGTTTCTATTTTTTTATCGTTCCTCTTTGCAAGCAATGTAGTTGTTGCGGCAGAAAAAGCGCCTCAAGGAATGCCGAATCAACTCGAACAACAAGTTGATAAAAAAAGCCCAAATGTACAAAGTGTTTCTTTAGGCGTTTTTCAAAATTATGTTGTTGTAGGTTTTGAAGGGCGGGAGATTGCAGTTGATGACAATAATCAGGCTTATGTGTTAGTCAAATTTACGGTTGAAAATAAAAGTAATAAACCAATAAAATTTCTTCAATGGCTAAGTGTCTATACATACGATAAACAAATTGTTCATTTACAAAGCGTGCCACTAAGTTTTGCTCAACCAATGGCGCCTGCAGCTAAGGCGGATATTAATTTGCGAATTCCATTTAATAAAGTGCCGAATGAATATCGCTCTTTATTTAGTAATGTACAAGAAAACTTAATGATTTATGCCGTACCGGAAAATGTTGTTTTTGCGGATGGGCAAAAAATGAATGTTAAAAATTAAATACTGTTTTTTTATCCAGTGATTTATGCTAAAGTGCGGTTAGAAAATAACATGTTTTTTAACCGCACTTTTTTATGCCTGATTCTCTTTCCCGCAAGCCTAGAAAAATTATTCACATTGATATGGACTGTTTTTACGCTTCCATTGAAATGCGTGAAAATCCTACATTGGCGGATAAGCCTGTTGCTGTTGGTGGAAGACCCGAGCAACGAGGCGTGTTGACAACATGTAATTATATTGCCCGCAAGTTTGGGATACACAGTGCAATGCCAACCGCACAGGCGCTAAAATTGTGCCCTCATTTGGTTTTACTACCGGTTAACATGCCTCTATATCGCGAGGTTTCCCGTCAAATTCATCAAATTTTCCAGCGCTATACAACGATCATTGAACCGCTTTCTTTAGATGAGGCTTATTTAGATGTAACCGATTGTGATAAATGTGCCGGTTCGGCAACTTGGATCGCACAAGATATTCGCCAAGCCATTTGGGATGAACTTCGGTTAACCGCTTCTGCCGGTGTTGCACCATTAAAATTTTTAGCCAAAATCGCATCTGATCAAAATAAACCAAACGGGCAATTTGTGATTGAGCCGAAAGATGTCGATGAGTTTGTTGCTCATTTGCCACTTAAAAAAATTCCAGGTGTGGGCAAAGTAACCTCGGAAAAATTACTGCAAATGGGCTTAGCATATTGTGCAGATGTACAAAAAATTGATCGGCATCTCTTGTTAAACGCATTGGGTAAGATGGGGCAACAAATTTGGTCATACAGCCATGGTATTGATGAGCGAATGATTCAGCCTCATCGAGAGCGTAAATCCATTGGTGTTGAAACGACATTATTGACGAATATTACTGCCTTGGAACAGGGCATTGCCGTGTTGGATGAGTTATATGCTCAATTAGTAAAACGAGTGCAACGTTCTGCTGTTAGTATTCCTTTTTCACAGTTGAGAAAAATCGGCGTGAAACTCAAGTTTGAAGATTTTCAGGTGACAACTCTAGAAAAAAGTGCGGTAGTTTTTTCGAGAGAAAATTTTCAACAGCTGCTAAGTCAAATTTGGCAACGGAGACAGGGGCGAAGTATTCGTTTAATTGGCTTGCATGTCATGTTGCCGGAAGAAAATCATTCAGGGCAAATGAGCTTGTGGGGATTTTCTGAAGAGGGTGATAAATAACCTCCTTTCTTTATGCTTTCTTTTTGGCAGGCTATAGAAATTCTCTTATAATACACCGCACTTTTTACCTAAACGGTAAGCGAATAATCTATGAAATTAACAGCAAATAATAAAACACTCGATCTTTCTACCCCTAAAATTATGGGGATCCTCAATTTCACCCCGGATTCTTTTTCTGATAGCGGTAAATTTTTCCAATTAGACAAGGCGTTGTTCCAAGTAGAAACGATGTTGAATCAAGGCGCATCGATTATTGACATTGGGGGAGAGTCCACTCGTCCGATGGCAGAAGATGTGACGTTAGAAGAGGAACTTGAGCGGGTTGTTCCTTTAGTTGAGGCAGTGAGAAAACGGTTCGATTGCTGGATTTCGGTAGATAGTTCCAAAGCACAGGTGATGCAAGAGGCCGCTAAGGTGGGCATGAATTTGATTAATGATATTCGTGCTTTGCAAGAACCGGATGCATTACAAACTGCCGTTCGTTTGGTATTGCCGGTGTGCATTATGCATATGCAAGGGCAACCGCGAACAATGCAACTCAATCCGCATTACGATGATGTGGTAGCGGATGTTTTAAAATTTATGCAGCAGAGAACGGAACAATGTTTGGCTTCCGGAATCAAAAAAGAGAATCTGATTTGGGATCCGGGCTTTGGTTTTGGCAAAAGCGTGCAACATAATTATTGTTTGTTACAACAATTTTCTGTTTTCTGTGAACAAGGGTATCCGGTGTTGGCGGGAATTTCCCGTAAATCTATGATTGGTGCCGTATTGGATAAGCCTGTAGAACAACGGACCGTGGGCAGTGTGGCTGCCGCATTAATTGCTGCGATGAAAGGCGCCAGCATTTTGCGTGTGCATGATGTTGCTGAAACTGCTGATGCCCTTAAAATTTGGCTTGCAACACAGAATGCGTAATTGTGCTGTCAGACGAACGACGGCATAAAATAATAAATGACATTTTTATTAAGAAGGAATTGAAACATGGCTGAACGTAAATATTTTGGGACTGATGGGGTGCGTGGCAAAGTAGGTAACCATCCGATTACGCCTGATTTTGTTTTAAAACTCGGTTGGGCTGCAGGTAAAGTGTTAGCGACACAAGGGTCTCGCGTGGTGCTGATTGGTAAAGATACCCGAATTTCGGGCTATATGCTTGAATCCGCCCTTGAAGCCGGTTTGGCAGCAGCCGGTTTATCTGCCGCATTTACCGGCCCAATGCCAACCCCAGCGATTGCTTATTTAACCCGCACTTTCCGCGCGGAAGCCGGTATCGTGATTTCCGCTTCCCATAATCCGTATTATGACAATGGGATTAAATTCTTTTCTACACAAGGGACGAAATTACCCGATGATGTGGAGGAAGCCATCGAAGCCATGTTGGAGCAACCGATGGACTGTGTGGAATCTGCCGAATTAGGTCGAGCCAGCCGAATTAAAGATGCGGCAGGCCGTTATATTGAATTCTGTAAAAGTACGTTTCCGGCTCACTTGAGTTTAGAGGGATATAAAGTAGTAGTAGATTGTGCCAATGGCGCAACCTATCACATTGCGCCGAATGTCATGCGTGAATTAGGCGCGGAAGTCATTGAAATCGGTACCGATCCGAATGGCATGAATATTAACGAAAAATGCGGTGCGACGGACATCAAAGCCTTGCAACAAAAAGTGTTAGAAGTAAAAGCGGATGTTGGTTTAGCGTACGATGGTGATGGTGACCGTTTAATTATGGTGGATCATCTCGGTAATAAAGTCGATGGTGACCAAATATTATTTATTATTGCCCGTGAAGCCTTGCGCGAAGGGCGTTTGCAAGGCGGTGTCGTAGGCACCTTAATGAGCAATATGAGTCTTGAACTTGCCTTAAAACAATTAGCCATTCCGTTTGTGCGCGCCAATGTGGGCGACCGTTATGTGTTGGAACAAATGCAAGAACGCGGTTGGGGCTTAGGCGGCGAAAACTCGGGGCATATTATTATTGCTGATCGCAATACGACCGGTGATGGCATTATCGCTTCTTTAGCCGTGTTGACAGCAATGGTAAAACATCATTTGTCGCTGAACGAATTAGCCGATGCCGTCAAATTATTCCCACAAGTGTTAATTAATGTGCGTTTTGCCGGGGGTAATAACCCATTAGAAAGCGACGCCGTGAAGGCGGTGGCTGTCGAGGTTGAAAAGCGCTTGGCCGGCAAAGGACGTATTTTACTGCGTAAATCAGGCACTGAGCCGTTAATTCGCGTAATGGTGGAATGTGAAGACGGCGCATTGGCTCAGCAATGTGCAGAAGAAATCGCGGAAGCGGTGAAGGCCAATTAATCTTTAAGGTCGTTGCAAATGCATTTATTTATTATGCGTCATGGCGAAGCGGAATTGATGGCGAACTCAGATAAAGAACGCCATCTTAACGCTAACGGCAGAGAGCAATCCCGACTTCAAGGAATGTGGCTAAAATCCACCGTACTTGAGTTTGATAAAGTCTTGGTGAGCCCTTATACCCGAGCTTTAGAAACCTTTGATGAAATTAATCAGGTTTTTGAGCAACAACTTTCCGATAAATTGGAAGTGTGGGAAGGCATTACGCCTTATGGTGATTCCGGTTTGGTCAGTTCTTATGTGGCTTTGTTGGAAAAAGAAGGGCACAGCAACCTCCTGCTGATCTCTCATTTGCCTTTGGTCGGTGATATTGTGAAAGAATTGTGCGGTCGAAATCCGGCGAGTTTTTATCCCGCTACGATTGTTGAGGTTCATTTGAATAATCAGCGAGCTGAAGTTAAAGAAATAAAATATTTCAGTAAAACGAACTAAAAAAACATTTCTTTTTACGTCATTTTGTTACACACTGTAAACGTCTTACAAAATTGGGTTGTGAGACGTTTATTTTTTTATTTATTAGGAGCTACTATGAAAAAATCAGTATTAACTGCCTTAGTCTTAGGCGCAGTATTAAGTGTTACTGCGTGTGATGACAATAAAGTTTCACAACAAGTTGAGCAGGCTAAAGCCAGTGTTTCAGAAGCGAAAGAAGCGGTAGTCAGTGCAGCACAAGATGTAAAAACGGCAACCGTTGAAGCTGTCAAAGAAACAAAAGACGCTGTGGCAGCAAAAGCTGGCGAAATGAAAGAATCAGCTACTGAGAAAGTCACTGAAGCAAAAGAAGCTGCGGCTGAAAAAATGGATGCAATGGCAACCAAAGCTGGCGAAATGAAAGAAGCCGCTGCTGAGAAAGTCACTGAAGCAAAAGAAGCTGTAGCTGAAAAAATGGATGCAATGGCAACTAAAGCAGGTGAAATGAAAGACGCTGCGGCTGAGAAAGTGGCTGAAGCAAAAGAAACTGCAGCTGAAAAAATGGATTCAATGGCAAGCAAAGCCGGTGAAATGAAAGATGCAGCAGCAGAGAAAGTGAGTCAAGCTGCGGATGCGGTATCTGAAAAAGCGGCTGAAGTGAAAGAAGCCGTAAAAGAACGCACTGAAAATAAATAAAAGGCAGATTTTCTGCTTTTAGAATGGGATGAAAACTAATTTATCCTTTTCAGCAAAAATCCTGACTGAACGATATAAAAATTCAGTCGGGATTTTTTCTTTGTGTAAGAAACGACTATTTACTGCCACAAATTCGGCATCTAAATATTGAGTATAGATCGCACCAGAATTGCTATTGACCCCCGCCATGGCACGCCCTAATAATTCGCCATAAATATGAATATTGCCGTCTGCTGCGACTTCAGCGCCTTGTTCTACATCGCCATGAATAATCAAATCACTGTTTTTCGCATAAATGACCTGTTTATCAATAACATTATGGGTTATGACTTTGGGCGGCAGATAACGTGGTTCGGGAAGTATTTCTGAAAGATTATCAATGTTGCCAAGAATCGGTAAATCGGCGGTTAAAATTAATTCTCTTTGCAGATGATTTTGCCAGTCGGCAACCCCAATGACGTGAATGTGATATTCGGCAAGCAGTGCTTTTAGTTCGGTTAAATTCACTTTTTCCAGCATAGGATTGAATTGCAAAATCACTTCAATATTTTTAAATAATGAAGGGGAAGTTTTGCTTTTCTTTGTCAATGCGCGCTTAATTGCGGTCAAGCTTGAACTATTGATACTGATAAATACAGCGGAAAATTGACCTGTTCGTAGTTCGATAATATCTTGAGCCATAAAGAAATTCCAAGGAAAAAAGTTGCTTAATGATAATGAATTATTGCAAAATCGGCAACTTGAACCTTGTCTTGGAGCAAAATTATGCTATGTGCTATTTATAAAAGCCCAAAAGAAGCGGGCATGTATCTTTATATTGAAAAACGCGATCAATTTGATGCGTTACCTGAAGCGTTATTAACGGTTTTTGGTAAACCGGTTTTTGTCATGTTGTTTAATCTTACCGGTACAAAACCGTTGGTAAATGCCGATAAAACGGAAGTATTGCAGCAAATTAAAGAAAAAGGATTTTACTTACAAACGCCAAAAAAAGACGATTGGTTGTTTAGTCTTTAAAAGTGCGGTGAATTTTCAGACCGTTTTTTCTCAGCCTTTTGCTGAATTAAATCTTGCTATTTGTGTTCTAGAACACTATAATACGCCACATATTTCGGACGCGGGGTGGAGCAGCTTGGTAGCTCGTCGGGCTCATAACCCGA
>OGJZ01000488.1_pt1 | contig 47597 bp, 57 predicted proteins | sample 1572321 | NCBI WGS metagenome assembly OGJZ01 (sample SAMEA2582086, study PRJEB24529) | metagenome | biome: Human gut stool | place: China | collected 2011 | reverse complement strand
TTGAGGGGGTGGTGAGCGTACGCTCGTGAGGGTTCAAGTCCCTCCAACCGCACCAAGCTGATTAAATAAGGGCTTACAGGCAATTCTGTAAGCCCTTATTTTTGTTTGACATCATAAAGTCTTGCGTGGTTTGACATCATTTTGACATCAGAATATTTTAGAAATACGTTCTACGATGTCATCTTCCATTTTAGGTGTCACATGTGAGTAGGTATCCATCGTTTCTTGGAATGATGCGTGCCCTAGACGTTCTTGTATGGCTTTCATATTGGCTCCATTTTCGATGAGAAGTGTGGCATGGGTATGTCTAGTACCATGCATAGTAAAAGCGGGCTTACCGATTAAACTAGCGTATTTCTTACATAGCCTGCTGACTTCATCAGGGCAGCGAGGATCGCCTTTTATGCCAGGGAATACAAGGTTGTTATTAATCCAGTTCATGGTTTTAATTCTGCGCTTGTCTATGACTGTTTTATGCTTCATAAGCTCCTGGAGTGTTTCTGTATCAATGGCAATTATCCGTTTTGAGGATGTGGTCTTGGTTGTATTGGATATAACTGCAGTAGATCCGATTTTGAGGGCTGTTTGTGAAATGGATATAGTTGATTTTTTGAAATCGATATCCGACCATCGCAATCCTAATAATTCAGAGCGCCGCATACCTGTTGCAAATGCTAATTTAAATAGCGCATGATGTTCTGTATTTGATATATTGGATAAGAAGTCTTTTACTTCATCTGCAGATAACGTTACCATATGCCGAACTTTAATCTGCTTTGGCCGGTCTATGTTTTTCATGTAGTTTTTAGGGATGATATCATCTTTTACTGCCTGCTCTAATATGGAGCCTAGAATTGTCATGGTATATGATATAGTCCTTGATGACAATCCATCCATTGATTCAAAGACATATCGTAATGTATTAGGTTTAATTTCAGCTAACTTCACGCCACCGATTTTATCTCTTATGTAACGATTGATAATACCAGTATAACTTTGATAGGTGGCAGGGGTTATAGTCTTTTCCTTTTGTTGTAACCATATATTAATCCAGGTGTTTAATGAAATAGTATCATCGAAATTAGCACATGCTTGATTAGTATTTACGTATTTCTCCATAGCTTCTATGGCAGCTTTTCTGGTGGTGCCATAAAAGAATTTACGCTTACCGTTGATGGTTTTCGATACTTGGTATCGTCCATCAGCTCTTTTTTTAGCCATATCTTCAATCCTTATAATAAAAAAAGATGAGGTCTTGTTCCATAAGAACAAGACCTCATCTTTAGTTGCGGCTAAACCGCTTATAATGATTTTAGTTTGGGGCTAAACCCCTTTGTTCTTACATTATAGAATAGATGTTTAAAAAAATCAACAATTTTTGGAGTTTATTACAGTTTTACTTTATATTGTATAACGCTTTTATAACTGCTCGAATTTTATCAGTAGCCTGTTTATCTACTCGCATATCATATAGTGCATCTTTACGGCACCTAGGATTTTGTATGCGTATTTTACTTACAGTCCTAATTTGAGAGACGATAGCAACCGTGCCTGCGTTTAACCGTGAAACTTCTTCCATAATTATATTGTGTTTAGTAATTAGGGCATTCGCTTCATCTAGCTGTTTTTCAAAGCGTTTAACATCGCTAGCTGTTAACGTCTTTTTATCAGTAGTTTCGAATTCCTTCACGTAGTTTTCACCTTGGTCTAACATCTTGCCGGACCTATTCAGCAAGACTGTAAATAATTCTGTTCCCAAATAAACATCTGATTTATATAATTTACTAGGGCTCTCTTTATTAGGCTTTAAAGACCTTAGAGGGACGACAGTGACTGTGCTGTTTTTAGCATTACTTGGTGCCAGTACTATAGCATAATGCAGGCCACCAAACTCAGACCCTATGCCGAAACCGAAGTCAACTTTAACTATATCGCCAGGTTTAAATTGTGGAAAATATTTCGGATTAAAAGTTTCTTCTTGCTTTATATATCTTAAATAATTTCGCAGCCAATAATAGAGTAGGGCCGCTTTATGTTGGTCTGCAGCTAGTATATTTTTTAAGAACGTACTTATGCTACTCGCAAGCTCGGCTATTTTCGACAATAAAGCCCCTTTGTTTTCTGGCTTTTTTAGATCCATACAAAACCTCCTTTGTTATACACTTTATGTTCTACTTTATAATACCGATACATAATGATGATAAAAGTCGATATTTTCTAATTCCGAATCATCTATATGTGACCTACGAACCATTTGTTCGACAAGGTTCACGTGTTCATCTAAGTAAAAATCATCATTAATAATATGCATTAATTCATGTTTAATCTCCTCTCTCATGCGATCATGAGGGAGGTTTTTGTTTATATAGATATTATGAGTATCTACATCTTCACATTCCTCTGACACAGCATTGGCATGTGGTAAGTCGCAGTAAATCAAATTTACAACCAACGATAACACTCTCCCTTGTGTGTATTACTTGTGTTTAGATTTTAAGAACTCTATGTATTTGACTGTTTCTTCCATCTCCTCTGTAGACATATCTTTTGCAGCAGAAAAAAGCATGCGTGCACCTGGTCTAGTGCGTAAGTACTCCGCGAACTCTGCTGCTTCAGGGTCTGTGTAGTAGCCTTTAGTATCTTTATGGTCTGTTGATTGTTGGGAATCAGTCCAACCCATTAAATATGCAGGTGTAGTATTAAGAGCTTTAGCTAATGGTTCAAGTACATCAATTGGCATGTTTTCGATATCACCATTTTCATATCTATATATAGTAGCTCTATTTTTATTTAACAACTTAGCTAATGCATCAGCTGTATACCCTAATTCTAATCTTCTTTGTTTTATACGTTCTCCGATTCTCATAGGATTCCTCACTTTCTAGTTGATTACATAATACAATACAGTTCGCAAAAATGCAACAATTTTTCTTAAAATATTTATAAAATCGCATAAAATGCGAAAATTATTGTTGACATGCATTGCTCTATGGGGTAATATCAAATCACAAGAAGTCGCATAAAGGCGACTATAAAGGAGGTGAGATTTATGAACACTAGAAAATTAAAAGCAAAATTAGTAGAAAAAGATGTATCTATTGCAGATTTAGCAACCATATTAAATGTTGATAAATCAACTGTATACAGGAAGCTTAACAGGGCGGGAGAGGCTTTTACAGTTAGCGATGTAGATAAAATCGCTAAAGCATTATACTTAACTTATAACGATATCAATGAAATTTTTTTTACCAATATAGTCGCATAATATGCGACTTGTAAAGCAAGTAAATAACAATGGAAGGAGATTATCATGACAGAAAATACAATACTGAATACGGATATGTTTACAAAAATAGTTATTAAAAACGAAGATGACGATACAGTAGTCGCCGTTATTACTGCTGATGATGTTGAACCGGCGCCGCATTATATTGCTGTATTAACTCCTAAGTATAAGTAGCCTTTTAGTGAATGAAAGATGGGAGATGAAAATATGGAGTTTGTCATCGGATATATTGTAGGGCTCGTGTTAACAGGAATTTTGATTATTGTAGTTGCTGGACGTGGGTTTTAATCCGTCAACAAAGTTAATGGCGGTAGAGAGGAGACACTAAATGAAAGCAGTAAAAGATCGCATTACAAAAGAACGCGAAGAACTAGCATTAGCAGCTAGACCATTAGTGGAATGGGTAAGAAAAAACGGCACACCTCATACGACGATATTGGTGACAGACACTTTTGTGAATGTGTGCAATACCGAAATTGGCGTGCCGATAGATGATTAGTCATCTAATTTTGCGTTGTGGTTTATGGACTAAATGCTGATGCACAAATCTCCCTTTTGAAGATGCATTCAAAAAAGATTGAAATAAACTTTCACTACAGCCGAAGTATTGGTATACGGATCCATTTTTGAACCGCACTTGAATGACGCCATCTTCATAGCCAATGGCGGAAACATTTGAAGATGATACATTTATCATTTCCACAATAATCACCTCCTTTCAAGGTGATTATATCAAAATATTATTTTTTTACAGAAGGAGGAAATAATGGATAGAAGCAAACTCTGCGTCACAGTTGATGAAGCTGCTGAATTGGCCAGTGTAGCACCTGCTGTCATTCGCCAATGGGCTGAGGACTTTGATTTTCCGTCCATGAAGATTGGACAGCGTGGAGGTAAACGCTTAATTCATTTAGATTCATTTAATGCCTGGTTAGCGAAAAGATGCCAGGCAAGAATAGGAGAGTGAAAGATGAATAAATTTATCATGATAGCGTCCCTTATAATGTTCGGGTTGCTAGAGGGTTCGGATGTACAAGGCTACATCATACCTGATCTAGTAATGGCCGTAGGGATATTATGGGCGAGCGCCATGTTGATATATGTAGTTAAACATGGAGGTGAATAATGGAAACATTAATGCAAGCATTATTTTTGGTTATATTCATGCTGGTTAGTTGCATGCTGTTTGTTTCTCTGTTTGCGTTGATGCCACTTTGGTTTTAGGAGGTGATATATGAAGCGTGTTAATTGTACAAAATGTGGCGTAAGGATTATCCCATATACCTATAGCTATATATTCGATGAAGTAAATCGAAAAGCTATTAGAGTGTGTAAGAGATGCCATGATGAACACATTAAAAATAAATGTAAAAAAGCCCGTACTCACGGCAATGAGATACGAGCTCTAGTTAAATAACCAAGTTAATTGTAACACATTAAGTCGTTACTAAAAAGGAGGTATTATGCCTGAACTTGTAGCAAAGAAAAAATCAAAACCAGCTATAAATACATTTGATTTTAGCTTCTTTGAAAAACATAACGGTAAACATGATAGAGCTATGAAAGTTGCTATTGTTACATGTAAGAGCTATATCAAATTATCAATGATGGCCTATAGGAAAATTAAAGGCCCAGAGTATTTCAAGGTCGGTATTGATATTAATAACAGAGTAATATGTGTATCCCCTGCAGTGGAGACCGAACCATTTGTGATTAAACCGACAGCGAGTCAGATTGAACGCAGATGCATTTTTATTACTCAAAAACGAGCTGTCATTGATAAGTTGATAAAACTAGGAATGCCAAAAGTTGTAGAAGGTCAACTAGTTGATGGAGAACTAATATTTCAATTCTAAAGGAGATTAAATCATGGAAAATCAAAATATCTTAACTATTAAATTCAATACATTGGACGATTTAGCAGTGCAAGTAGCAGATTGGAATGAACGATTAAATCATCAATGCCAAGGCCAATGTATGTCGGAAAAGCCAATTGTTAAAGTAACGTCAGGCACCAGTCTTGAACTAGCAGAAAGTAAACTCGAGGATACATTCAAGAAAGCAATTCAAAAGAGTAGTAAAAAGATTGCAGAAGGTATAACTCGACTTGAAGCTGAAGGTTGTAAAGTAGAAATCTTAGAAAATGAAGTAATAGCGCCTGCAGATGATGTTCCTGTAACAGATTTCGAAGGTAAGCCAACAAAAACTAAAAAAGAAGAAAAGGTTGAGCCGGTAACAGAATCGGTTGTAGAACCTGCTCCTGCTGAAACACCAACTGAGGAACCAGCTACTATTGAAACACAGGAACAGGATGCAGCATTAGATATAACTGCTGAACCGATTGATAAAAAAGCATTCTATAAAGAATTCCGTGAATGGATGGGCGAAGATGGGGTAAAAGCAAAAAAAGCACTTGCAATTTTTAGCAAGCATGGTGTTACTCGTCCATCTAGTGACTCTTTGACAGATGATATTATTACTGATTTGAAGTCCGCAATGGCAGGGGAGGAATAATATGCCTAAACAACAATTTAAAGCTCAAGCGGATATTTGTAAAAAAGCGCTGGATACATTACATAAAGCAATTGAACTTGACCCTGTTAATGTCGAGGAATACGAAGCTGGTATCGCGTATACCGAGGGTGTCATGAAAGCATCCAATGCTATTGTAAAGGCTTGTGAAATCGTAGAACCTACTAAAAAGCAAAAGGAAGAGCCTAAAGCGGAGGAAGCTGAAATTAAAAGCAAGAAAGCAAAGACTACGGCTAAAAAGTCTAAGCCTAAAGAAGAACCAAAGCCAGTGATAGAAGTAGAGCCTGCACCTGTTGAAGAGAAGGAAGCAGAAGACCTATTCGCTATGTTTGGTGATTAAAGGGGGTATTCACTGTGGAGATTGTATCCAGTACCTATATTCACAAAATGTTCGATAGTGTAATTCTAGAGGCTCCTTACGGTGCGGAATATACAACTATACACCATATCGATTGTGGATTTACGTTTGGAGGCAGCTGGCAACGTAGATATTCATATCAGAATGGATATGTTACCGGTTCAAAATACTATACCTGTCCAAATTGTCGAGCTTCTTCTAATCCTTATGATCATAAAATTTACTTCTCTATAAATGATGAGAGCGTTTATCCTGTATCGGCTTATGTCGAAGTTATCAATTATAAGCACTTCCTAGATTTGAAGATTCGATATCAAGCTATCCAGCTTTTCTTTGATGGCAGAAAAAATGACTTAGGGATGTGTACAGAAACATTGCGATTCGACTTTAAGAAACGTAAGGCTACATTTATTGATAGGTTTAGAATTCATCATGAACTGACTGTTGACTATATCCGTGAAAACGAGATTATGCCGGTACTGAAATTCTTTGGCGATTCATACATCATGACTGATTTCAACCGGAAGAATTTAAACAAAACATTCAAAGCGTTACGACTTATGTTTGAAAAAAGATTGAAGGAAACTTACGGATATGGAACAAAGGATGTATATGTAGCACCTGGCGCTACAGAAGAAAACGGTTACCATTTTACGATGCTACTCAATATGATTCTGAAGCTATCGGCACCTGATATGCCTAGTATTGTTAGCTTAATGAAACAATATGTGTATTGGACTAATGCTTATTGCTTATATCGATATACAAATATCCCATTTGAAGACGATGTGTTAGGGGCTACAAGAAAAGGTATGAACTTTCAAGCAGCGCTTAGACAATCATATAAGGCTCCTAACAGTAGAGCCTTGCGAAAGCGTATGGTTGATGATCCGTTATGCGTATACATGTCAGATGTATTAAATCTATTTAGTGATGAAAATTGCAGGCGCACTATTCTTACATTAAAGCGTACTAGAGCTGATGACACAGATCCATATGTTGGTAAAGCTCATAATGCTAATGATGTACGTAAGGCGATGAGGCTAAAAAGCCCACATGCAACGTTTATGTGGCAACAACTAATTAAACGGTGCGGTGAACCTACTATATTGCGATGGCTACTAAGTGAGAATATTCGTGATATAGAAGACTGTGTGGATATGCATGCAAAACTCGAACCAAAATATCAAGAGGCATTATGGAAGAAACGATTCAAGTTGAAGAACTTCCACGACGAAGTAATCAATATCTTCAATAAACAGGAATATGGTGATGTTATATTGCCTGCGCAACCTCAATTACAAGCAGATATGAACGGGATGCATTTTATGGTCCCAAAAACTGCAGCTGATTTAATGACATATGGAAAGCGATTAAAGAACTGTGTAGGTTCATATCGTGACCGTGTCATTCAAGGGCAAGCAGCAATTGTGGTTGTCACGGATGATGACATGAATCCTATTGCATGCTTAGAACTAGCCACTGGTAATAAGGTTAAAAAGGGTCAACCTAAATTTAATCATCTAGTACAAGCGAAGTTATTCGCGAATGCACAACTAAAAAAAGACAATAAAATTCACTCTACTGTGATGAAATGGGCCAATCGTTTAAAAATCGAACCTCATACCATTGATGTGGACGCTAATGTTGTATAGGAGATTACTATGAAACTCACAAAACTAGAATTACTAAATTTTAAAGGCTTAAAAGCCTTTACTATAAATCTTAGCGGCGATGTTATTATCCGCGGAGATAATGCTACGGGCAAGACAACCGTTTTTGACTCTGTATGTTGGCTATTATTCGGCAAGGATAGCTTAGATAGAGCTGACTTTGAGATTAAAACCCTTGAAGCTGGCGAACCTATTCATAAAGTCAATCACGAGGTAACAGGCACTTTTACATTGGATGAAGGGGGCACTGTTGAATTAAAGCGCGTGTACCGTGAGAAGTACTCATCCCCTCGTGGTGGCGAAGTCACTATGACAGGCCATACGACAGACTACTTTGTCGATGGGGTTCCTAAAAAAGAAAAGGAATATAAGGAGATTGTAAATTCATTAGTTGATGAAAATATTTTCAAATTAATTACCAATCCGTTGTATTTTAATGAAACGTATTCCTGGCAAAATCGCCGCAAGTTACTTTTGGAAATGTGCGGAGATATATCAGATGAGGATGTTATTGCAGAATATAGTGAGCTAAAAGCATTGACTGATATCTTATCCGGCCATAGTGTAGACGATCATCGAAAGGTAGTAGCTGCTAAGAAAACCGCCATCAATAAAGAGCTGGATATGATTCCAGTTCGAATTGATGAGGCCTTGCGCGGGAAACCTACCATTGATACGCCTCGAGACGTTCTTATTCAGGAGATTAGCTTAGCAACTACAACGCTAGAAACTCTAGAGGCAGACAAAGCATTGTTAGTGAATGGACATGCGGTTGTTGATACTAGAGCGGAGCTTAGAGATGTACAACGTCGATTGATGGCTCGTGAAAGTGAACTGCAGATGGAATATAAAAAACAATCTGCATTAAAGTCGAATGAATACGATATGGTTGTATCTGAACTTAACAACCTATCTTCTAAGATTGAGAACACTAAGCATCGTCTTGATACATCTAATGGGGATATTCAACATATCGAGAGCATTATTAACGAGCTAATGCATCAACGTCAGCAGGTTAATGCGGATGCATTTGTAATGGATATCGATGAAAATTGTCCAACCTGCGGACAAAAACTTCCTGCAGAGCAAATTCAAGCTGCACGTGAAAAAGCTGAAACGAATTTTAACCTTAGAAAATCTAAGCGATTAGAAGAAATCAATCAGTCTATTGAACTGAAGCAACAAGATATTGAGAATATTAAAAAGAGAGATGCCAGCTTAGAGCCTATTGAAACATTAGAGGCCCTTATTAAGGCGAAAGAACTCGTCAAACAAACAATAACTGATGAGATTGGAACGCTAACAGCGCCGGTGCTTGATGATGATTCTATATATGCTGATTTAAAAGCAGAAGAGTTTATGTTGCAGATGAAACTCGATGAATCTAACACTGATCACTCTGAAGAAATTGCAGACATAGACAAACGTATTGCTACAACGAAAGAACATCGCTTTAACCTTGAAACTGAATTGAATAAATACGAAGAGGCTAAACGGATTGATACTCGTATAGCGGAACTAGAAACACAGCAGGCTGAATTAGCAGCGGAAAAATCAAAGCTCGATGAAGCCTCTTATCTGATGGATGAATTCGTTAAGGCCAAGGTCAATATGCTAGAGGATGTCATTAACTCGAGATTCAAGTTAGCGCGATTCAAGATGTTTAATGTTATGTTGAACGGCAACGTTGAGGAATGTTGCGAAACTACCTATAAGGGAGTTCCGTATCGAAGCATGAATAACGCTGCACGTATAAATGTAGGCCTTGATATCATCAACGCATTAACTAGCTATTTCAAAGTGAATGCTCCAGTGTTTATTGATAATGCGGAAGCCGTGACTGAATTCGTTCCAGTTAATAGTCAAACGATTAAGTTGATCGTTGATGAATCAGAACCACAATTAGTGGTTAAGGAGGTGTAAATATGACTGATTTACAAATTTTTAATAACGATAGATTTGGACAAGTTCGGATTGTTCCTGTAGATGGCGAATTAATGTTTGTTGCTAAGGATGTATGTGATTGTTTAGAAATCACAAAGTACCGAGATGCTATCAGCCGACTAGATTCTGATGAAAGGGGGTCGGTTAAACTGGACACCCCTGGAGGAAAACAAGATATTGCGGCTATTAACGAATACGGACTATATAATCTTGTGCTTTCAAGTCGAAAACCTGAAGCCAAAGAATTCAAACGTTGGATTACGCATGATGTAATCCCTGCTATTAGAAAAACCGGTTCTTATTCTATGGTGATTCCGCAGACATTGCCTGAAGCTCTTAGAGCATATGCCGATGAGGTAGAATCACATAATGCAACGAAAGCAATTGTAGCACAACAAGAACAGCAGATTGCGGAGTTTAAACCGGTTAAGGATTACGTAGATAAAATTCTCTCAAGTAAATCCTGTTTAGCGATTACTCAAATTGCAGCTGACTATGGTCTTAGTGCTCAAGAGTTAAATAAAATCTTGCATGAAGCTGGTCTACAACGTAAGGTCGGTGATCAATGGATTCTCTACAAGCAGCATATGGCTAAAGGGTTTACAAAATCAGAAACGTTTACATTCTGTAGAAGTGATGGTCGCCTAGATTCAAAAATCACGACTAAGTGGACACAAAAAGGCCGCTTAGAAATTCATAGTATCTTAACAAAATTAAACATTCATGCTGTATGTGAAGACGTAGCATAGGAGGCACACAATGGCAAATGAAGTAGTAACAAGAAGCAATACTAATCTACCTGGTTTTCAATCTGCAGAGGGTTTTGAATTGCTACAACGGCAAGCAAAAATGTTTACACATTCCACGCTAGTTCCACAACAATTCCAGGGGGAACAGAATATGGGGAATGCTATTATCGCCTTAGAAATGGCAACCCGAATGAACGCTAGCCCATTAATGGTGATGCAAAACTTATATATCGTATATGGAAATCCTGGGTGGTCCTCTAAATTTTTAATTGCCACGTTTAATCAATGCGGGCGGTTTGAAGCTATTAAATATAGACCAACTGGAGAAAGAGGAACCGATAGCCAAGGCATTGTCGCTTATACTCGAGAAAAAGGAAGCGACGAAATTATAGCAGGCCCTGAAGTAACTATCGCACTAGCAAAACAAGAAGGCTGGTACGATAAAAAAGGCTCTAAATGGAAAACAATGCCAGACCAAATGCTACGTTATAGAGCAGCAGCTTGGTTGATTCGAACTACGGCACCTGAAATTTCAATGGGCTTACAGACTGCAGATGAAATTATCGATGTTGAAGGCAAGGTTGTTGATACTGCAGATGTGGTTGCAGAAACAATAGAAAACAATGCCAATAGCGAAGTAATCGACATTGAGCCTACTCCCACAAATGAATTCGTAGATCCTGAAACAGGCGAAGTCGTCAATATGTTTGGTGATTAATTGTGATTAGTATTCAAGCATTCGGTAGTAGCTCAAAAGGGAACTGCTACCGAATCAAAACCTCAACTAATGGGGATGAATTATTATTAGATGCAGGATTAGCATTTAAAGACATACAGCGATATTGTCGATTTAATTTTGTGCATCTATGCGGTGTATTAGTGACTCATCAACATGGCGACCATTGCAAGGCCGTGCCTGATTTATTAAAACTCGGACATCGTGTGTATATGCTAAAAGACACAGCTGAGGCAATCTATGTTACTGGTCATCATAATGTGGTCTATATAACGCCTAAGATTCAATTCAAAATAGGTAATTTTACTATCTTACCATTTGAATTAGAGCATGATGTTCCGAATGTTGGTTTTTTAATTACCGATGGTGAAGAGAAACTCTTATACATTACGGATACCTATTATTGTCGATACACATTTAAAGATGTGAATCATATCATGGTCGAGTGTAATCATTCATATGAAATCCTAAACCAACGCGTTGACGATGGATGCCTACATGAGAAACGTATGGAACGATTAATTCAATCCCATTTTTCGCTAGAGAATGTTATTAAATTTCTAAAGTCTATGGACCTTACCAAGTGCCAGGACATTCGCCTACTTCATTTATCTGATGAAAACTCCGATGCAGCTTTGTTTAAACAAGCTGTTGAAGCCGCCACCGGTAAATATGTAGTCGTAGAACAAGAAAGGAGTCCATTATGATTGTTAAATCGATTCAAATTACAGATAACGATATCAATATCGCCTATCAGAAACCATCTGCTACAGGCTTGACAGATGTCTTTACCATTAAATCTAAAGATGATACACGACCTGAACTTATGCAAGCTTTCAGCCGACTACAGGCTATTATGAAAAAGAACTTTGAATTCCTGGAGGAGTTTAACATCCCGTTTGTCGTACGGTCATTCAAGTTTAAATATGGCGCTATCGAGGATGTGGTGGAGAAAGTCAGCGTTGAAGGCATTATACAAGATGCAACCTCCACTGATGAATTGAAATTCAAGACTGATTGGTTGCCGGTAGAGTATGCAGATCGTACATTTGCTATTTCAGTGCAAGACTTAATTGATGAATGTGTAAGGTTTATTGCTGGTAAACGTGCACAAGGCAATTTATTTACAAACGAGGAGTAACGGATGGGAAGGGATGTCTATTACTTCAGTCACGATGTTAATGCTAGTAATGACCCTAAAATCATCGTAATGAAAGAGCTATGCGGCATAATTTCTTATGCGTGGTGGTGGATACTGATTGAGCAGTTGGCTGTACAGGAAGAGTATAGATTACCAATGGATAAAATTACATTCACGGGGTTAGGCATAGCGTTCGGAATGAAGCAAAACGAAGCAAATGCTTCAAGCAATGAAGCAAATTTAAGCAAAACAGAGCAAGCAGAAGCATTTGTAAATTTGCTTATAAATGAGTGTGAGCTACTAGAGACGGATGGCGAGTATTTTTGGTCTCCCTCTCTTATTCGACGAAATTTGCTCCGGAAAAATAAGCAAGCTGAAATATCCAGAAAACGTAGTGAGGCTGGACGTTTAGGTGGTCTTAAGAGTGCTGAACAACGAAGCAAAACGAAGCAAATGCTTCAAGCAAACGAACCAAATGAAGCAAATCAAGCTAAAGGAAAGGAAAGGAAAGAAAATAATATAGAGAGAGATACGCGCGCGCGTGAAGATGAAAATCCTCTTTCTATGTTTGACGATGATGAAGTAAAAAATAAACCCATTTATGATTTGTACATGAAAGCAATCGGAGATGTATCACCTGTCATTAAAGACCGGTTAGATGATCTGGTTGAGTCTTATGGCAAAGAACGAGTCATTGTGGCTATTAATACCACAGCTGATAATGGCGGTAATAGCATCAAGTATGTTGAAACTGTCACGGCAGGGAATCTAAAGAAGGAGGTGCAAAAAGATTTTGGAGCAAGTAAACATAACGGAAATGCTAGAAACGTTTCTCGAAAAAAGGAAGAAGTCGACTGGCAAGCAGAATACGAGAGAGTCCATGGTAAAGGATGAGTTCTTTTATCCTGTTTATGATAAGCCTGTAGTGATTAAGAGTGATGTCAATGGGGACTATGCTGCTGTTGGTATCCCTCGGCGATACTATGACATGGATTTTGAGTGGTTACGTAAACATGGCAGCTTTCCTAAAGAAAATTCAGAAGCATATGCTGTAGTAAAACATTATGTGGATAACCTAGAGGCAAATCTTAAAAGTGGCAAAGGATTGATTTTAAGGGGCCCTGCTGGCACTGGAAAGACTTCTATAGCAGTTAGTATTCTGAAAGAGGTTCTAGCGCTAAACCGGGGCTGTATGATGATTTCTATGCCTAGTCTATTGGACATTATGCTCACATTATCTAAGGGTGATAGAGTTGCATTTCTAAATTATGAACAAAAGCTCAGGAATATTCCGCTGTTGCTGTTAGATGATTTTGGAGCGGAGTATTCTAAATCTGATTGGGTGCACACAAAAGTTGAAAGCATTATTATTGGCCGATACCATGATATGAAGCCAGTTATACTGACAACTAATTATAATAACGACCAAACAAAAGACCATTATAGCGAACGAGTGATTGATAGATTACGTGGCAAAGATTATGAAGAGGCTATATTTTGGGGAGACTCGCACCGATGAAGATTATCCTACGTTGTCAGTTTCGATTTAGAAAGAAAACCCATGATAGATTCCCAACACTGAATGAGTACATTGACTGTGAGCGTGGTTCGACTATAGCTGCCGCTGCTATGAAAAAGAAATGCACCGAGCAAGTCAAAGAACAATGTTTATCACAACAGATAGAATCGGTTAAGGGTAAAGTAGACCTGTTATTTGAATGGCACTCATCGACCAGGCATGATCCTGACAATGTAGCGTTCGCTAAGAAATTTATTCTTGATGGTCTACAATTGGCAGGTGTGTTAGAAAATGACAATAGAAAGTTCATAGGAACAATGGCCGATGAAATCATAACGGATACAGAAAATTATGTAATTCTACATATTTCAGAGCATATGAGTATATTCCTGTAGTAATAAATGCCTCTAGGATTAAAATATTGGCGCCTAGACGGCGTTTAAAAATATTATGCAATAAAAACCATTACGAGCTATTTTTAAACGAACGGAGAGCGAATGAGGAAAAGATTAGTATATGTGGCGCACCCTTATGGCGGGAAGAAGAGCAATAAAGAAAAGATAGATACGATTATGAGTGAGTTGGTTTTAAGTGATACAAATCATGATTATGTATCGCCGATTCACAATTACGGATTTATGTATTTAACTGGTGATGATTACCAGAAGGGCTTAGACATATGTTTAGGCCTACTGAATCATTGTGACGTGTTAATATTGTGTCCTGGTTGGGAAAATAGCCGAGGGTGCAATGGTGAGTACGAATATGCTCAAAAGCATGGTAAGGCGATATTCACGTTAGATGAATGGAAAGCCATGAACATAATTTAATTTTTGGTTAGATACTTCTTTTGAAGTTGGTATAAACACAATTCGGACTAAACTACAAATTAAAAAGGGGGAGATGTATTTGAATGAATACGAAATTGAAAAAATCACTAGGTTGGCCACTGAGGTGGCCACAAAAACCTACTATGAATTAGCCAAGCAAGAAAATGCACAGTTAGGTCGTAAACTTCGACACAACACGATCAAGCTGCTTAAGCATTATAGTCAGTTACAGTCATACGTAGACAATGCTATCACGGATTCGACACAAGCCGAGGATATATGGCTCAATGAACTGTTAATTGATATGTTTGATGATAATAGCGTTGTAAAAGTTAATGCGATTGTTAAAAGCAAAGAAAAAACAGCATTGATGATGAGACATGTAAATAACATGCTCGATATCTATGCTGAGAAGTGTAGTACAAAGCAATTTAAGTATTGTGAGTGTATGCGTAGGTATTATATTAGTGGGGAAACGCTAGAGCAAATTGCTGAATCCTTTCCTGAAAAGCCAGATGTTCGCACCATCAAACGCTACATCGCTAGAGGCATTGAAGAGTTATCTGTATTACTATGGGGCGTTATTGGGTTAAATACAAAGCTGACATGAAAATTGTCCCAAAACTGTCCTAGACCTGTCCTTCTTGACAGTTTATAATGATAGTGTGAGTTAATAGGGAAACAAATTAATCTCTCTCGACAAAGTGAATACCTAGAACACTAAAGCAAAAAGACCGCTTAATCTATACGATTGGGCGGTCTTTTTATATCCCAATTTTAAGAAAGCGAGGTGAATACGATTGACTGATGTGTATTGTGAAAAGAGACGATGCCTAAATAATGTCAAAGGTTGGTGCAAGGCTAATGGAATTCATATTGATCATATGTGTAAGTCGTATGCGCCATCACATTCGTTAGTAAAAACAAAAACCGTAAAGGTTCATAAGGAGTGCGGTAAATATAAGCAGAATAAAGGTGTTTTAAAGTAGCTAGGAGGTGAGATAGTGGCTGCATTGAAAAACAAACGGCATGAAAAGTTTTGTCATGAGTACATCAAGGATATGAATGCGACACAGGCCGCTATTCGCACTGGTTATTCTAAGAATACGGCTAATAGAATAGGTAGTCGCTTGTTGTCAAATGTTGACATAAAATCAAGGGTTGCAGAGTTGCGAGAGGCCTATTTAGACGAAAATATCATGACAGCCAAACAAGTTGAGTACGAGTTAACAAGAATTGCTCTAGGACTTTCAAATGAAAAGCAAGTGGTTATTGAGGGGATTGGGGAAGGTTGTTCTGAAGCACGTATCATTGATAAACCACCTGATGAGCGCTCTAGGCTAAAAGCACTAGAACTCATGGCCAAACGACATCGGATTCTTAGCGGTGATACTACGATTGATGTGCAACCAGTTATCATCGTAGGTGGTGATGATATTGCCGACTAACAAAGTGTACTTACCTGATATCGTAGGCAAGGGGTACGGTGCTTTTTGGCGGTTCAAAGGCCGTTATAAAGTAGTAAAAGGCAGTCGTGCCAGTAAGAAGTCCTCCACGCAGTCTCTAAAAGTTATTATGGAGATAATGGAGAATCCTTGCGTTAATTGGCTGGTGGTTCGTAAGACAGAACGGACTTTGCGTGACAGTTGTTTCGCGCAGCTTAAATGGGCCATGCGCCAGTTGAAGGTGGAGCGGTACTTTAAATGTTCCGTATCTCCTCTCGAAATAACATACATACCGACAGGGCAAAAGATTCTCTTTAGAGGTCTTGATGATCCATTAAAAGTAACATCCATTACGGTTGAAGTTGGGGCTCTGTGTAGGCTCTGGATTGAAGAAGCTTACGAGATTATGAGCGAAGATGCATTCAATAGATTGGATGAATCTATACGTGGTCAGTTGCCTAATGGGATGTATCACCAGGTGGTCTTAACATTTAATCCGTGGTCAGATAGGCACTGGTTAAAGAAACGCTTCTTTGATGAGTCTAGCGAAAATGTATTAGCCTTAACTACTAACTATATGTGTAATGAGTTCCTGGGCGAATCAGACTTAGCACTGTTTGAGGAAATGAAAAAGAATCCTAAGCGGTATAAAGTAGCTGGCTTGGGTGAGTGGGGGGTAGTTGATGGTCTTGTATACGAAAACTGGAAGGAACAAGATTTCAGTATTGATGAAGTACGCAAGTTACCAGGGGTAAAAGCCATATTTGGCTTGGATTTTGGTTATACTACAGACCCGACAGCTCTCTTTTGTGGTGTCGTTGATGCTGCAGAACGTCGACTATATGTATTTGATGAACTCTATGAACGAGCTCTTACTAACAGAGCAATAGCTGAACGAGTACAACGTTTGGGATATGCAAAAGAAGCTATCATTGCTGATTGTGCCGAGCCTAAAAGTATAACAGAATTGAGAGAATTTGGATTGACTCGAACTCGAGCATCTAAAAAAGGTGCGGATAGTATTCTGAATGGTGTGCAGCGCATCCAGGACTATGAAATTATAGTACACCCTAGATGTGTTAATTTCCTTACTGAGATTAGCCAGTATCAATGGGGGAAAGATAGATTTGGTAAGTATACCGGCAAGCCTGAAGATGATAATAATCATTTAATGGATGCTATGAGGTATGCATTTGAAAAATTTGCTGTGGTTAAAACAGGCCAAGTTGATATTTATTAGGAGGATTATATATGGCTGTTATGTCAAATCCAAGAGATAGCGAATACGAATTACTGCATGACGCTTATTATGGCACAGGCATGTTCGCTAATGGTGGTGCATTACCTAAATATTCTCGTGAAAGCTCACAGAATTATGAGTACCGCCAAAAACTCTCATATTATTTAAACCATACAGGGCCGATACTCAATGCTAGTGTCGACCCTATTTTTAAAGACGAAATATCACGCGACTATAACAAAAGCGAACTTTTTGCTTCATTCTTGGAGAACGTAGACCGATTAGGAACGTCGCTCCAAGAATTTATGCGTTTTAATGCAACGCAAGCAAAATTGTATGGTGTTATGTATATCATTGTCGATAACGTAACAGAGTTTGGTGAAACGATGGCCGATGTGATCTCTAAACGCCAGTTTCCTTACTTATATGCGGTTGAGCCAAAATGCGTATATAATTGGCGAATTAGCGAAATAGGCGAACTGGAATTATTTGCGTACACATCTCAAGTGTTCGATGAGGAAGGAACCGCAAAAACACAATTCCATGAATGGACAAAAACATCATGGGTAACAAAAGATGATAACAACAAAGTAATTGCACAAGGTGAGCATAATATTGGCAGGATACCTGTTGTTCAATGGTTTGGACGTAGCTCAAAGAAAACAGATATATTGCCACCTCCTGAATTTCTATCTATCGCGAGAACTAATCACCAAATATATCATCAATGCTCGTTATTATCTCAAATATTAAGTATGCAAACGTTTAGTATTTTGACATTGCCTGATAACGGTCAAAATATCGGTGATATTACGCTAGGCACAAATAATGTGCTAATGTATCCAGCCGAATCAGGTCATGCTCCTGCATTTATCGCACCGGATATTGGACCGGCACAAATTCTGATACAAACAATTAAAACCCTTACAGACGATATGTACCGTTTGTCAGGAATTAACTCAGTAATAGGTGTGCAAGAGTCAAAAAGCGGTGTAGCCAAGCAATGGGATTTTGAAAGAACTAATCAACGGCTGGCTGACTTCTCCGTTCAGTGTGAAAACGCAGAATATGACATCATTGATTTATATGAATTGTGGACCGGTGAAAATATCGGTTATAAATGTGATTATCCTCGCAACTTTAAAATTAATGACGTGGCTGATGTTATCGCTCAATCTCAATCTGTTCTTGATTTAAACCTTGGCAGTAACACTTTGAAGGTCGAAACAGGCAAAAAGGTATTAGACAGCTATGTACCTAATCTCGAGCCAAAAGAGTATGACAAAATTATTGATGAAATTGAAGAAGCTGTTCAACAACAAGAACAGGATCTTGCATATCATGATGAGGGGAACGAAGTAGATGAGGACGCAGAAGGAAATAGACAAGGCGATAACCAACTTCGAGACAGAGATAAAGAAACTCCTTGAATTAGGTTATAGTCCTAAACAAGCTGTTAAAAAGGCTTATGAGGCATATCCTGTTATGCAGTTAATGAAGCCTACGTTACAGGCTGATTTAACGAATTCATTCATAGCTGGATATGGCAATGATGTTCCGTATAGCACTAAAAGCATTTCAATGGCAATGGCTGAAAGCTGGGCGGCTGATAATTTAACATTATCTAGTCGCCTTCATGGGCGTTCTAAGGCTATTAAACAAAGCGTTGCAGATACTTTGACGCAAGCGTTTAAAACCAATAAGGCGGTACGAGATACTGCAAAATCAATCTTCGATGGGTATGGCAATGGTGGTATTATTCCGGAAGCCTCTTTACCTAAATTTATTAATGATCTTACGAAGCTCAATATAACTGGCAGTAGCACACCAGAAGGGAAGCAACTACAACGCAAGGTGCTGCGTAGTGTTCGTGATAAAGTATCAAGGCTCACTACTCCAGGCGTTAGGGCTGCATATACTGAATTAACCCATGCTATTGATAAAGGCAACGATGAACGTATCAATAAAGCATTGGAAACTGCTGTTCAAGAAAAAACACGTTATAATGCTGAACGTATAGCGAGAACAGAAAATGCGAGGGCTTATGCTGACGGTCAAGTAAATAGGTACATGAACGATGATGATATCGTAGCCTATAAATGGCGGTTAGCTGCAAGGCACCCTCGCTTCGATATTTGCGACTTTTATGCTAATGCTGATTTATACGGACTTGGCAAAGGCGTATATCCTAAAGATAAATTACCAACATTGCCTGCTCACCCTCATTGTATGTGTCATATACAACCATTAACAGAGTTAGATATTCAAGAGAATAAGCAGCACAAGGGAATAAATCAAGCTGGATTGGATTATATTCAAACGCTAACTAAACCAAATCAAGAAGTACTACTCGGTGTACATGGTCGAGATACTGTGCTGAGTGGCAAAGGAGCTTGGCAAGACTTTGCAAGAGGTTGGACGTCTAACGTTTTTAATGCAAGGGTTCCTGTTATGACACAGGAAATGCCTAAAAATACTGTAAAACTACACCCTCCAAAGGGTAGCGGTATAAATTTTGATTATATTATTGATACGAAAGTTATAAACAACAAAGAGTATCGTGATAAATATAACGAATTAGGATATTCAAAAGATATAACTAGACTAATATTTTCAGAATGTATAGCATGCTTAAATGCTGCAAATGGTTATAATCGAGAACGTGGCATAATGATTGATTTAGCAACTAAAAAAGTTGGTAAAGAAAATATCGGTAAAATAGGCTCTAATAATGTAGGAATTTATTTTCCTAACAATGATAAAACGCCTACAAATCGATATGTAGTAATACATAATCATCCTAAAAATATAACGTTTTCTACCACTGATATAGAAAGTTATTTAAGAAATAAGAGCGTTCATAGTGCTGTTCTTATCGATAGTATTGGCCGTGTGTATCAAATAAAAAATATTAATAGAAACATAGACGTAGATAAAGTTGTAAATGATATGAAGACACTGTATAATGATATTAAACAGTATCAGTCCACATGGAAAGCAATGAATTCAGTTATACAGTGGCTTGTAAAGGAGGGAATTATAGAATATGAAGAAAAATAAAAAGAAGAAAAAGGATATACCAATCTTATTGGCGGACGATAGTCAATATGCCGATTTGCCTGTAACAAAAACTCCAGATGATGTAATTACTGAAGAAGAACAGGCACAAATTGATGAAATTTTAAAAAAATATAAGCTTTAAGCACATACGTAATTGTATGTGCTTTTTGTTTACGCCCTTTCATGTGTGATGATTGGGCGTATTTTTATTGGTGTAATCAGGAGGAGTCCTATTACATATATTTTTCTCATGTTATTACGGAGGTTACAACATGAACATCGCAGAAGTTTATCAAGCACTCGAACAATTGGAGAACGGTCAAGAACTTATCACGGCTATTAAGGGGGAGACGTCCCGTCTTAATGCTGAGGCTAAGACAACACGTGAAAAGCTACAACAACAAATCACGGAGTTAACCGGTGAACGTGATACGTTGACAACTCGTGTTAGTGAATTAGAAGAACAAGCAGGGGCTGGTTCTAACTCGCCAGAGTACAAACAGCTCGAAAAGCAATTAAAAGCTATGAGCGATAAGTTCGAGCAAGCAGAAACTAAGGCAAAAGAAGCAGAAGCCAAACGAATTCAATCTGAAATTATGGCACAAACATTGGACGCTTTCACAAAGGCTAATGCGGTTGATCCGCAGGAGTTTGCACGATTAGTTGCCAATGACATTAAAGTGCAGGACGATGGCACTTATGGCTATACAAAAGAAGATGGCACTATCGGTACTATTCAAGACCGCACTGCAGAATGGTTGCAAGGTAAATCTTGGGCCGTTAAAGCGACTGGCAATCCAGGTAGCGGACAAGGTGGTACAGGTGGTAATGGTCCTGACGCAATTAAGGCTGAATTCGCTAAGGCTGTAGGCATTGAAATGTAATTATTTAATTATTGGAGGTCAATTACATGGCAGTTAATACATTACAATACTCTCAACAGTTTCAAACTGTACTCGACCAACAAATGTTAGTTGGTTCCACTACTGGTTTTATGGAAGTGAACGCAGGTCAAGTCAAATACGATGGCGGTGATACTGTTCATATTCCTGAAATTAGCATGCAAGGTATGGCAAAATATGATCGCGATGAAGGCTTCAATCGTGGTTCCGTTACTTTGAAATTTAACCCTTACAAAATGACACAAGACCGTGGCCGTACATTCTCTCTCGACTCCATGGACGTAAACGAAACAAACTTCGTTGCAACTGCTGGCACTGTAATGGGTGAATTCCAACGTACACAAGTTATTCCTGAAATTGATAGCTATCGCTATTCCAAAATTGCTGCATTAGCAACTACAGAAAATAAAGTAACAACTGGGTATACACCTGCTGTTACTGATATTCTCGATAAATTGGACGCAGAAATTACAGACATTCAAGACGTAATCGGTGAAGATGAAGCACTTATCATCTGTATGTCTACTAAGTTACGTTCTATCTTGAATAATGCAGATAAATTCCATAAATATTTGGACGTAGCTCAATTTAAAGCTGGTGCAATTAACACTAAAGTTCGTTCTTTTAATGACATTCCTATTCTTGGTGTGCCGTCCTCTCGTTTAAAAACACAATACGTGTTTAACGATGGTAAGACTTCCGGTCAAGAGGCTGGCGGTTTTAAAGCTGATACAGCAGCCAAAGAAATTAACTGGATTATCATGCCTCAACGTGCACCAATTGCTGTATCTAAGACAGATAAAGTACGCGTATTTACTCCGGACATTAACCAAAAAGCAGACGCTTGGAAAATCGACTACCGTAAATATCATGATTTATGGATTCCTAAAAATCGATTGGCTGCAATTCATGTTAACGTAGGTGCGTAAGGTAGGTGGATAATATGGCACGTCTTGTACGATTAAACGAAGTACAATATGTAAGCGAAGAATATGATATTAAACGCTTGCAAGATGAAGGCTTTACAATTGAAGAATTGGAGCCTGTAAAAGATAATGAAACGCTAAAACGTAGCGGTAAAAAATCCGATAAAGAGGCCTAATCATGTTACCGAAAGAGGTGTTCGAGAGACGGCTTAGACAAGCTGTTAAATCGAGCGCCTTTATGGTGCAAAATGAAGCACAACAAAAGCATGATTTTATAACTCGTACCGCTCAATTGGAAAGGGCTGTTGATACAAAATTTAGTTTTGATAATGGCAATAATATTGGGGTAGTGTACATTGACAATCAGGTAGCACCTTATGGAATATTCGTTCATCAAGGTACAAGACCTCATATTATTAAGCCTAAAACTAAACGTGCATTGCGTTGGGTTCCGATGGCTGGGAATAGCTTTTTCTTCTCGAAGGAAGTTCACCACCCAGGGACCAAATCAGACCCATTCTTATATGAAGCGTTGGAAAGAAAACGTAATGATGTATTTGATACTTTTTCAAAAGCCACCGGGCTTGCTATTAATGATCTTTCAAATAGCGATTGGCTTGGTGATAAAGAAAAAGAAATTCGAATAGATATTTAGAGGTGTAACAATGCTATATGAATACGAAGAAATGCAGTTCACCGATGAGCTGTTAGGCAAAGAGGTTCTACCTCAACATGTAGAACGTGCAGAAAAAGCATTATATGCCTTTGCAAAACGTCTTGGAGTATTAGAGGGCGATATTGTAAGAGGTTATCTAGTCGATGAATTGGTGCAACTCTATATATATCGTTTTGTGTGCGTTGACAAGGCTTATGCGTTACCAGGTGCATATACTCGCGACGGCTCAACCGATGATTTTTACAGCAAAAAACTGCAATATATCGATGAACGTATCACAATATGCGAAAAGCAAATTACACCGGAAGAGTTAACAGGCGACCCTACTAAATATGCTAGGTATCGAACTGTAGAAATTTTCAGGGGGTAATATGTGGCTCGAACTCATGCAACATATCAAACATGTAATTGATAGCCACGGAACGGGCTTCAATGTTATTCTTGGGGCTATGAGGCCACAAGCTGCAAACATCGATGCGAATGGCGTAATTATGGTGATTAGGGGAGAAACAACGCCGGGAGATAATACCATTCAATCTGAATTGCAACAAGAGTTATACATTGAAGTGTGGGGACGGAATGACGACCCTGATATGAACGTAGGTTATGAAGTTATCGCTAAGTTCGAGGATACTTTCGAGGCGATTATGAATAATCTTCGTAATTCATGTGGCAGATTAGTTCCGGAAGCATGTATCTTGCAAGATAGCGGTTATCAAATCATCGATATTAAATGTACAAGTAAAGTAGGCGACCATGATTCAGTACGGCCATTGATTGGCACACAGTACAGGTTTGTGGCTCGCCTTATTAATTTGAATGAAGAAACAAACGGAGGTATCTACTAATGCCAGCTCAACCAGCTACAGCAAAAAAACTTTATAAACCGCAACAGGCTGCAATGCCTACTGCCGGTAAAAATTATTTGATTTATGTTAATACTGGCACCGACGAAACAACAGGTGCTGAATGGCTTTTGTTAGGCGGACAGCGTACAGGTGATGTATCTCGTAAGGCTGATAGCATCGACGCATCTCATAAAGGTACTAATGGCTGGAAGGCTACCATTCCAGGTCTTAAAGAGTGGTCCATTGACCTTGAAACATTGCTTATGCCTAACGAAGAGTCATTGCAATTGTTAGAAAAAGCGTTCTTGAATGATGATCTTATCAACATCAAGATTGAATATCCTAATAAAGCCTACATGACAGGTATTTGCTCCATTACAGAACTATCTATGAATACACCACATGACGATGTGGCAACGTATAAAGGCAGTTTAAATGGCGTAGGTGCATTGTCTGAATTGAAACAACCATAATTTATATTTGATATAAGGAGTGCGCACTCATGAAAAAAATCACATGTGATGTATTTAATACTGGCGAAACAATTTATTTTACGATTGGTCGAATTGCTGAACTTGAACAGCTATGGGGTGAACCTATTTTTAAAGCCGTTCAAGCTGGTGTTATGACGTTCAATCAATTGATTACGGCGTTTGTTGTAGGAATGAAACACGAGGGCCGTAAACGCGATTACATTTACTATCAAGAAAAGCTCCAACAATTATTTGATGAAGGTTCGGTTCAATATGCAGACCTCGTGCAATTGATTGTTAAGGCATTAATCGGTAGTGGTGTATTTGGCAAAAAAGCATATTATGCTTCATTCCCTGAAGAGGCTGACGAAAAAGCACAATCCGAGGCAGAAGCAGAGGAAGCAGAAGCAAAAAACTAGAAGGGGGCTATACAGCCCCCTCTTTTAATTTATGGATAACAAAGGCCGAGCGTATGGCGTATGGTCCACTCAATTTGAAACCTTGGGAGTTTATGAAATTAAGCCCTATGGAATATTACAAACTGGTGGAAGGGTACGAATTGCGAATGGAGATTGAGGACCGTAGACAGGCTTATTTTACTTGTATAATGACAAACGTTCATATTGCTGGCAATAAGCGATTAAAAGTTGAGGACATCATGAAGCAATTACACCCTATGACGTTGGCACAACGCAAAACAGAGGAAAAGTTATTCATGGAAGAATTCAGACAGGCGGGAGGTGAGATATAAGAAAATGGCAGATTCACAAATCAATGTTCGCATAGTTGGTTCATCTAGTGGTGCGGAACAAGCACTTGATAGGGTGGCTAAGAAAGCGGAAAATGCACTAGGAAAAGACGTTACTGCTTCAATGGAAGCTGTTAAAAGTAAAGCACAGAAGATCTTCGGAGTAGAAATTCCTAGTATCATGAACGCTGCCAAAAGTGGTGCTGCATTTGGTGCTGCGGCAATAGGTATTGAAGCTGCAGGGCGTGCCATGAAAGATATGGCAGTTAGTGCTGTTCAAACCACCGACCAACTTACACAGATTAGGGCACGTATCAATCTAATTAATGACGGCAGTCAGTCTACTGCTGAAATTATGGACAAGATTTATAGCGCAGCTAACCGTTCTCGTGGTAGCTATTTAGATATGGCCGACAGTGTGGCTAAGTTGAACATGCTTGCAAAAGACGCTTTTTCATCTAATGACGAAGCAATCTATTTTGTTGAACAGTTGAATAAGCAGTTCAAGATCTCCGGTGCTAGCGTTGAAGAAACAACATCAGCTATGTACCAGTTAACACAAGCAATGGCAGCTGGTAAGTTACAAGGGGACGAATTCCACTCTATTATGGAAAATGCTCCGATGTTGGCACAATCTATTGCCAGTGAAATGGGCTTGACTGTAGGCCAATTGAAGGAAATGAGTTCGCAAGGGCTCATTACTGCTGACATTATCAAGGAAGCCCTATTCAATAGTGCAGAAGAAACAAACGCTAAGTTTGCAGAAATTCCTATGACGTTCCAAGATATAGGAACGCAAGTTCAGAACGAATTAATAGCTGCATTTCAACCAGCTATGGAAGAAATAAGCAACATGACAAGTTCGGGTGTATTAAACGATGCACTTGCTGGGTTGTCTATTGCCTTTCGTTTGGTTGGCACTGCCGCACAAGCAGCCATTATTACTGTAAGGGGTGCATTTAGTGCGTTATCAGTTGTAATTGGTACAGCTAAGAATATTGTTACGAGCTTTGCGAACCTGTTTAGAACCGCCATGCCAGGGGTTGCCACTGCCATTGTAGGTGTTACAACTGCATTTATTACTTATAAAGCGACAGTCGCATTATGTAGCGCTCAAACTGCTGCATTGACTGTAAAAACTGTAGCGTTAAAAACTGCACAAGTCGCCTCTGCAATTGCAACTAGGTCTTATGCGTTAGCAATGACTGTTGTTAAAGTGGCAATTCAAGGTACTATCTTATCGATAGGCGCATTGACTTTTGGGACAACTGTCCTTAAATCTCTGTTTCTAGCTTTAAGAAGTAGTACATTAGCTGCAGCTACTGCTCAGCGTGTATTAAATGTTGTAATGAAGGCAAACCCAGTCGGAATATTAATATCCGTTATAATGACTTTGGTCGGCGTGTTTGCGACTGCATCTGCTGCGTCTAATGGTTTCGGTAATACGTTAAGTTCGGTATTTTCAACTATTGTGCACACCGCTGTTTGGGGTGTAAATAAGATTATCGAAGGCCTTAACTGGTTAATTGCCAAACTTAATAGCGTAGGCGATAAAGTAGCAAAATTCTTTGGTACATCTTTTAACGCTATTCAACAAGTTGATACAATCAGTGCTGAAACGGCACAAGATATTGTTAATACTGGCGTTAATATGGCTTCACAAATAACACAAGGGTTATCCGGTGGCGGTGATACAGGCCTAGACGTTGGCGGTGGTGGCGGAGATGATGGCGGTTCCGCTGGCACCGGTAAAGGTGGAAAAGGTGGCGGAGGTGGTAAAGGCCACTCCGGAAAGGATCTTGCAAAAGAGGCCAAAGAGGTACACGAAAAAATCTTGCAATCGTTCTTGGAAATGCAAGGCAATCAAGTCGAACTAATCGAATTGCAATACAAAAAGGAACTCGATGAGCTCAATAAATCAAAGAGTGCTAACGTTAATTATCAAGAAGATTTAAAGAACCTTAACGATGTTTATGCGGATAAACGTATCAAGGCTAAGCAAGAGGAATTTACAAAACTTCGAGCTATTGAAACTGGTATTCGTGATATGCAACAAGATTTTGCGTTTAAAACTTCAAGTAAAGATAGTACAGGCAGTGTATCTCCTGCCGTGCAGTTGGCAACAGATTATGCCAACGCCATTGACGAAATCGAGGACCGTTATGCAGAAATGGTCGATAAGTTCATGAAAATGGACAAAATGGAGCAACAACATCATATTGATCTGTTAAAACAACGAGGTGTTGAATTCGAAATGAGTGCTGACGGACAAATTTCCTACGAGAAAATGAAAAACGAGGAGTTGTTAGCGGCACAAGATGAGTATGCTAAAAAGACTTTGCAACAACGTACCGAGCTAGTTAACGAAAAGTATGCCATTGAAGAGGCTATGCGTACTCAAAACTTCGAGGCGTTACAAGCTGCGTTAAGCGATGAATATATAGCTGAGCAACAGCATTACGACTTGAAGAAACAGCTCCTTGAAGAATGGAAACAGGCTGTATTCGATGCTCATTGGAATGGACAACAAGTTCTGTTCGATGCTGCACAAGCAGGGTTAGACAGCTTGCAAGGTTCTATCTCAGGACTTATTCAAGGTACAACAACACTTATGCAAACATTCCAAAATCTTGGTAAAGCTATCCTCAAAACTATTGCTGATAGTGTGGCTCAATGGATAGCCGGTCAAATTAAGCAAGCCGTTTTTGGGAAAATGATGGCAGCTCAACAGGCTGCAACTGGTACTGCTGCGGCTAATGCTCAATATCCGGCATGGTCTGCGTTGGCACAACAAGTTAGTATGGCAACGTTTGGTGCAAGTGCTATCGCTGGTATGGCTGCATGGAGTGCTAACACGGCAGCTGGTGCAGCTCAAACAGCTACACAAAGTACGTTCTCTGGTATGTTTAATTCCGGTTCAAGTGGATTCAGTAGTAATCTATCTTTACCTAAACTGGCAAGCGGTGGTGTGGCTTATGGCTCGACATATGCTGAAATTGGCGAAGGTAAGTATAAAGAAGCTGTATTACCTTTGAGCGAAAGTACATACGATGAAATTGGTGGTGGTATAGCTCGTGCCAATGGTGGCGGTGCTGGTAGTATTACGTTTAACGTATCTGCTATGGACGCTCAATCATTTGGAACATGGCTCGAAAACTCAGCAGGACGCTCGCTAAGGCAGTTTTTAGTTAATCAGGATAGGGAATTCATAGCAACGGAGGGGACGTGGTAGCGTGGCAGATTTAATTAAATTTCCGGATATCAAATCCCTTGCATGGAAGTCTACGAAGGCTCAAAAATGGGACACTAAGACAAAGCGTACAGGTAGTGGCCGAGTGAGAACCATGACAACATGGCAATATCCGCAATATACAATTACTACTGAATTTGCAATATTAACTCCAGAGGAGCATAAGCAACTCATGGGGTTCTATGCAAAAGTAAAAGGCGGTACAGTCCCTTTCCTTTGGTTAGACCCAGAAGACTATGAGGAAAAGGGAATTCGTTTAGGTACTGGGGCTCAATCTGAATGGCAAGCAGTTCGTTTGTATGGAGATTTTAGGGAACCAGTAGCACATATTGAAAACCTAAAATTATATGCTAATGGGACACCGGTAAATGCTGTATCCGATAAGGGCGTAATTAGATTAGCACAAGGGGTAACAGTAGCACCAAATGCTATTATTACAGCTGACTATACATATTATTGGAAGGTCATGTTCAGTGGTGATTATACGGACGAAATTATTTATAAAGACATATTCAAGTCTAAGTCTTTTAAATTGGTAACAGTGAGGTGAGTAAATGAAGGAAGTCGGACAGATTTTAAGCAATCATTTAAGCACATCTCAATCATTCTTGTCATGTGATTTGTACGAGTTAAAACTAAAAAGCGGTATCAGCTATTACTGGGCCGATACCGATGCAGATGTAAATTATGGGGGCCACACTTATAAAGGTGATGGCCCTATTATTACGCGTGAAAAAATAGCTACGAACAGTACAGTTAGTGTTGATAAATTAAGCGTAACCATTACTGCTAGTCAAAACGACCAAATTGGTGGTGTGCCTGTATTGGAAGTCGCTCATAATGGTGGCCTAGATGGTGCGACGTTAAATCTCCGGCGTGCGTTCTTTGACGCTGCAGGTCGCGTGATCGAGTGTATCGATCTATTTCGCGGCATCTGCGAGGTGACGCAGGGCGGTGGCTTCTTGCTGAAGATCAACGCAAAGTCTATAGTGCAAAAGCTCAATATAGAATATCCAAACAGGCGCTATTATCCGCAGTGTCCTTATTCGATCTATTCTAAAGAGTGCGGGGTTGATATTACGAAGTATAGAAAACGTGTTACTGTAACGGCTGTTACGGGCACGAATACTGTTCAAATCGACACGACCTTCGCTGCTGGTTATTATACCGCCGGAGGTATGGAATGGATCAGTGGTCCGCTTGCTGGCCAAGCAACGCAGATCATGGATAGTAGCACGAACGGGATCGTATATATGAGCGCTACAAATACAGCGCCACGCGTTGGGGATGTAGCTTATATATATCCCGGCTGTGATAAAACGCCGGAAACGTGCAAGAACAAGTTTAATAATTTTAGTAGGAACCGGGCGACGCCTTATGTTCCGTTAAAGGAGACGATACGATGAAACCAACAACAGGCGAAAGGATCGCAGCTGCTGCGAAGCGGTGGCTTGGGACGCCTTATCAGAATAACACTATGGTGCATGGCGTTGGTGTCGATTGCTCTTATTTACTTGTTGCGGCTGTGGTGGACAGCGGTCTTATGGATCGTGACGCCTTAGCTATTGAAAATTATTCGAATGAATGGCATCTTCACAGATCGGAAGAAAAGTATCTGAAGTATGTCCAAAAGGTAGCCGATGAGGTTCCTATTGACGACATACGGATCGGGGACTTCCTTCTATATCAATATGGCCGTTGTATATCTCACGGCGCGATCTATATTGGTAACGATCTAGTGATACATGCTTTTGTAGATCTAGGCGTGATCTTATCTTCGATTGATGATGTATTATTCTATGACGCAAAAGGCAAGAGCCGCCTGCGTGCTGTTTATCGCTTTAGAAAGGAGGATAAATAATGGGCTTCCTGTTTAGCCGTGGCCGTAATACCACGAACCGAGCGGATATGATCGCCGATTTCATGATCAACACCGCATCATATGGCGAAGTTGTCCCTGAGGTTTTAGGAACGACACGCCTTAGCGGTAACATTATTTATTACGATGATTTTACTCCTCACGAGCATAAAAGCACGACGCGTACTGGTAAAGGTGGCGGATCCAAGCATACCGAGATTACATATACATACACCGTGGCTTGTGCTATTGGTTTATGTGAAGGCCCGATCCAGGGGATCGGTAAAGTGTGGCGTGGTAAGGAAATATATGACTATCCTAATGAGAAGATCGAACTTACAGCTTATCTAGGTGCACATGGCCAGCAGCCCTGGCCTTATGTAGTCTCAAAGCATCCGGAGAAGGCTCTCCCTTATAGCGGGCTGGCATATATGGCCGGCGTTGTAGATCTTGGGGAACAAGGCAGCTTGCCGCAGTTCAATTTTGAGATCAAAGGGAAGCTCTTAGAAACTGGCGACGGTGTGGACGTAAATCCTGCCGATTATATTGTCCATGTGCTCCGGTCGATCGGTATTGACGACGTTAATATAGAAGGCCTGGATCATTATAGGCATTACTGTAAGGCGGCAGATATTCTTATAAGTACGCCTCCGGATTCTAAAAGCTCCAAAGCTCAAACGGTTATTAATGATATTGCGGAAATCACAAATAGCCTTGTATTCTGGAGCACGGATCGTCTGAAGATCGTCCCTCTCGCGGATAAGCCGATCAAGGATTGGTCCCCGTACAATCAAATACAATACAATTTGACGGCGGACGATCTTATCCCGGCTAGCGATGGCCAGTTGATCGTGTATAAGCGCAAGGATAGCTCTGAAACGTATAACCAGGCTACAGTGGAATTCATAAACCGTGCCAATGGGTACGAGAAGGAGACAGTAGCCTTTGAGGTAGTTGCGGACGTTCAAAAAAACGGCCTGAAGCCTGCTTCTAAGAAAACGGCTCACTATCTATATACAAAGGCCCGCGCTCAATACTACGCTGAACAATTAGCTATGAAGCGCCTGTATTCTAAGAACCAGTACACATTCCGCTTGGATTGGGCTTTTTGTAGGTTGGAGCCTGGCGATCTTGTAACGCTTACAGACGAGCTCTGTGGCTTACGCGATCAGATCGTGGTTATAACTTCGGTGTCTGAAGCTGCAGACGGGCAGCTTGAAATTACTGCTGAAGGTAAACCTCCAGGGACCTACTCTCCGGCGAAGTACAACGTGCATGAGAACGAGCGGCCTTTTATTGATTACAATGTGCCTGCTCCAAGTGTTAATGACGTAGCTATTATTCAAACGCCAGGTGATGTAGGTGGAAATGAATTATATATCGGTGTTAATTCAGAGACTAATTGGGGTGGCTGTTCAATATGGTTATCTGATAATAACGAAAACTATAAACGAATTGGCAATATCTCACAACAGGCTCGAATGGGTAGGCTAAAAACAAACCTAATACAAGGAAGCAATACCGCTAATGTGATAATCAATCAAGGTGCATTAAAAGGTGGTAGTCATATTGACGCAGAACGAGCAAACACTCTATGCTGGGTTGACGGCGAGTGCCTATCTTATGAAACAGCACAATTACAGATTAACGGTGATTATGCTTTAGGTGGTATTATACGCGGTCAATATGGGACTAATGATACAGCTCATAATGCTGGTGCTAGGTTTGTAAGAGTTGACGAGGCTTTATATCATGCACCGTATCGTAAAGAGGATATCGGAAAGCAAGTTTATTTTAAATTTACATCGTTCAATATGTATGGATCTAACGAACAGGGGTTAGATGAGGTGCAAGCGTATCCATATACAATTACACCATACTATATTCCTGAAGTTAGTGATTTAGCATTGTTTACCAAATATTATGAAATTGGCGACGGTGTATTGTCATTCGATGTAGTGGCTGCATTTACTCAACCAGCTATTAATACATTTGATACTGTCGAAGCATGGTATCGTGAAGGCACTAACGAATGGAAGTATGGCGGCAACGGCGATAATCAAATCGTTATTAGTGGTTGTGAATTAGGCCATACATATGAAGTGCGATTAAAGGTAAAGGACCGCCACGGAAACTACTCACAAGGCATTATCAAATCTGTATTAGTTGAGCTCAAATCAGAAGTGCCTAATACTCCGCAAGGGCTGGGCGTTTCGTTTGGTGATGTTGCCACCTTTAATTGGTTAGAGGTGCGTAACGCTGATATTGATTTTTACGAGTTGCGATATGATCTGCACCCAGGTCAAGAGTATGGGCTAATTGGTAAAAGCAATAATACTACTTTAAGCACTCTATTAACAGAACGGAGTGCAAAAGTATATTTATATGCTCATAACCCTACAAAGGGATATAGCGCTCCGGCAGAATTAACATATAACGTACCTATTCCACCTAAGCCATCTAATATCAAAATAGTTAGTCTGATTAATGGTATAGGCATTACTACAGACAATATCAAATTAGGTTGTAAAGGGGTTAATATTTACGTTGACGGTACTAGGTATTTCTTTACAACAAATGTAGCAACAATACCATTGGAAAGTGGTGTTCATACAGTACAGGTTGCATTTGTTGATCTATTCGGAGAAGGTCCTAGAAGTGATGAACAACTAGCTACCATTAAAGCTAAAATCGATAAGTCCCTACTCGACATGGAAAGCCTAGGCCTAGAGGGTATAGACAAAGCTGTAAACGATTTAAAAGGCGAAGTCGGCACAGTCAAGACCACCGTCAATGGCATGGATAGCAAGATAATCGACCTTGGCAATGCGTACCAGCGCACTTTGAGCGATTATCAAAATAACGTAAATTCACAAATCACGCAGATTTCGAGCGGTATTGATTTGAAAGTAACGCAAGCTATCAATAATATTGACGGCGCTGAACTGGTGAGCCGTATTAATTTGAGCCCAGCAGGTACACGCATAGACGGCAAATTATTGCATGTTACTGGCGATGCACTGTTCGATAACAATATCATTGCTAAAGGAATGATACAGGCTGGTGCCGTCACCGCCGACAAAATGCAAGTAGATAGCCTTTCGTCTATCACGGCTACAATCGGCACATTGCGGACTAAAACAAGTGGCGCAAGGGTTGAAATTAGCGATAATCTTATTGAAGTGTATGACGATGACAATCAATTGCGAGTGAGGTTAGGCGTATGGGAATAATTACATTTTTCAAGAAGTTATTTAAGCGATTATTTAAGCATGGGGGTGAAAATAACATGCCAGCTGGATTACAAGTATTTAATAAGAACGGCGTTCAAATTGTTAGCTTAACGGATAGACTTACAAAAGTATCTGGCGTTAAACGGTTTGATGTAATTGAGGAAAGCGGTAGCGCTACAGTCGAATTGAGCAAAGGTCAGCATATATGGTATTACTTAAATTCGTATGCAGGCGATAATGACGGAATTTTACAGTCGCTAGGCAGTAATTACAATATTGTTGTTGAGGGTGGTAAAATTTCGTGGAATTTAAAATCGCCTAATAACGTCAATAAACCTTGTAAAGTAGCATTAATCTATGGGGTGATGTAATATGAAACATTTTGAAAGTCATAATAATGACAGCATAGTAACAATTAACGATACAGATAGTTGCTTATATTTGAAATACAAAATAAGCCTAAAGGATATACCTATTAAGCAGTCGGCTGAGGTGACACGTAATATATATTATGGATATAATGGCGACGGAATTACCTACGGCGTTCAGAGGACACCAAACGGGGATATATACCACGCTTATTTATACATTCCAATCTTGCAGCGACAAGCTAACGAGCAATATGTATATGCTATGAGTACGAACATGCCTATCAAGGACATTGAACTTGCAGAAACAAGAAATAAGAACCACCCTACTCGCATCGGGAAATGGACGAATTACTTGCGAATCAGCTTTAAAACAGATAGCCTTGGAAACATACGCAAGATTGCTGACACTATGGAAGTATATGTATTTTCTAACAAAATGCCTAAAACAGATAAATACGGCATGGAAATATACGATAAGAACGGCAACGTTATATTTAACAGCAATTTATTAACAATGCGGTTAGCATTAGTCATTCATAAGGATTATCCTGCTACATTCCTATCTAAGGAAGAGTACGAAATCGGCAAGGTCAAATTTCATGGCATTAAAAAAGCTGGGTTGAGTTTTACCTATCCATTGGCAGCTATTGGCTCAGACAATGGCTTTATGGCCCATAAAGTTAGCTGGGACGGCGACGGTGTTGATATAGTAACAACGTACGGCGGAAATGCTGGCGGCACTATTAGACAAAACTCAATCACAACAACCCAAGTATTGATTTGTGAACTTGACGGAACTCAAAATATTCCAGCTATTGAAATAATGATGATTTAATAGCGAGGTACATATGAACTTTATCAGAAACGAGCCAGAAACATTACACATCGGCGCTGATTATCGTAGAGGGTACGAGGTCAGTGCCGATTTTGATTTAAGCAACTGCACGGCTGTTATGAAAGTGCGGAGCGTGCAGGGCAAGCTATTGGCCGAGGCTGAATGTGTGGTTCATGAGAATATCGTTTACTGCACAATCAGCGCCGAGGCAACTAAGACCATAGGCCGCAATTATAGGAGCGGTCAATATGATGTGTTCCTCATTCATGGGAACGAATTTATTAAAATTGTCATGGGTGATATGAAATTCGTTCATGATATTTCAGCACATTAGGGGGTGCAATTATGGAAGATACAAACAACTTTGAATATGTGGAAATTAAAGCAAAGGTTCCGAAAGTGATTGATATTGTTATTCCGGGGGCGCAAGGATTACAGGGCGAACAAGGAAAGCAAGGCCCGAAAGGCGAACCGTTCCGATATGAGGATTTCACACCCGAACAACTAGAGGCTTTAAAAGGGCCTAAAGGTGATAAGGGCGAGGACGGACGAGATGGCACAAGTGCTACGGCTGACAACGCTCATCAGTTGTTGCTGCAAGGTAACGTATGGTGCGAAAGTGCAAGCGTTGACGATGTACTCACTGCTTTAATTGGTAATATGGGGAAACCGTTCCCACGGACTGAGTTCAAGGAGCTTAAGGTATTAAATACATTCCGTGGTCAAAGAGTGATTGGTGTTGAAGGTGAGCCACATTATACTGTCAAATTAGGTGAGACCGAGTTCAAACTAGGCCAAGCTGGTACTGGTAATATCACCTTAGAGGAAGGCCTTGGAGATGATGATGTGAAAATCACATACCACAATTTCTTGGGCCAGAAGGTCGGTGAGTTTACTATCGCTGGTATCCCAGATGATACTGCTGCTACTCCAGACGAAACCTACACAGACTGTGGCTCTAAATACTCCAAATACGGACGTAAGCTAGTAATTAATGTTACTAACCAACAAACTACTGCCAACTGGGCTGACGGTAGAGACTTCAAGTTCTTTGGTAAATGGCAAGAGCGTGACTTCGACTCCATTGAAATTGTAACTAATGGTAAGAAGCAGCTCTATATCTATATCCTTGTTGAGTATAGAGGTACAGTTCTACCTACTATTCCAATCTTTGTCAATAAGCCAGAGCTTGTTACGTTCTTACACTTAGCTAGTCCTGTTGGTAATAGAATTATCAATATTGGCACTAAAGGTGATGGGCTTAAACAAATTGACTTCATGCGTAGTGTCTTAGAGTGGGATAGCACTAATCATCAATACATTAATACCGGTGAAGAACCACTATAATTGTATTTCATAGGGGAGGATAAATGAACGAGATAACACACTTCATGAGCGAAGCTTGGCGAATGCTTACGGAGTCATTCGCTATTAAAGCCTTGCTTGCCTTAATCGCAGAGGTAGGCATATATATGCTCGGCTTAAAACACGTACAGGTGTTAGGCATATTCATTATACTTGTATTCTTAGATTTAATTACCAAATGGTCGGCTATTGGGTATAAAATGCTCATTGATATGGGAGCAAGCCCAGAGAATATAAGCGGCTATTCCAAATATATCGCTATTCCTGCTGCATGGGGTAAAGGGCTTATATCGTCCAAACACATGCGAAAACCATTTGTAACAAAGGTATTAACATATTGCCTAGCTACTGGCGGTGCATGGTGCTTTGACTATATGGCAGGTCAATACGCTTTCGCCGTCAATATTACATGGCTATATCTAGGCTCAGTAGAATTATTGAGTATTCTCGAGAATATGCGAGACGGCGGAAATACTACCATATCTGGCTTGCTTGACTTGGTTCATGCAAGAGTGGATATGATACTCAAAAAATAATATAGTGTTGTTCGTGCCACGCTCGAGATATATGGGCGTGGCTTTATATTGCAGAAACAGAGGTGCATACAATGAAAATTGGTACATATTTTGATGATTATGAATTCGCATGCAAATGCGGACGTCATGGATACGATAGCGACGGACACCCTCTTCTCGACCATGTGATTGATAAAAGGCTCGTTGACGTATTGGACGCTATCCGCGAGCGTATCGGCCAACCTATCGAAGTGTTAAGCGGCTATCGTTGCCTAGAACATAATGCGGAAGTCGGTGGCGTTCCTAACTCTCAACACGTTGAAGGTACAGCAGCCGATATTACTTATGACGGCATTAACGTTGATTATCTCGCCGAAGTGGCCGAGGAATGTGGTGCCGATGGTATTGGCTGTTACTATCATCAAGACTTCGTTCATGTTGATGTACGAGGGTATGCAGCACGTTGGAATGATCTTGATTAAATAGGGGGATAGATATGTATGAGAAAATCACGAACTACATCAATGCGGTTAAATCTCAAATTAATGTTAAGCGGTTTATTATGCTTGCTTGTGCTTTGTTGCTCATCATTGGTGCATGCCAGCTCATCGACGGCTACCTCACAGCAAGAGGAAACTATCAGCGTGCCATTGAGCGACTGGAACAAACTCAAAACGAACTTAATCGAAGCCGACGCCTCAATCAAGAGCTCAAACTTGTCATTGAACGAAGCTCAGAGCTTAACAGTCAAGCAGGCGACCGAATTACAAGAATTGAAGATTATCAACGAAGAACGGAGCAAGGAATTGGCCGAGCTCAAAGCTATCAACAAGAAACAGGGCGAAGAGTTAGCGAAAGCATCGGAGCTAACAACCGAGCAAGCGAACTCATTGGACGCAGCTTACGCATCATCGAACGAGTTGAAAGCGGAAATAAAGAATAATAAACGAACAGAACAAAGGTTACGTCGCCAGCGTGATACATGGGCGATTAGTAATGCTGCACTTTTCTTGGCTGGTGCATTACGCAGATAACATGGAGGTGATCCCATTTCTCCTTACTGCATAAAGGTGGATATGCAGACAACTTTTGCTTATTAAACAAGGGCACTTACTATAAAAGTAGGTGCCCTATTTTTTTTGCAGTTTTGACATCAATTTGACATCAATTTATATTAAAATATGCTAACATATATAATTATATATGTTATATAAAAGCTGATAGATACTGTATTCCTTGAGTTTATAAATATTTATTAAATGCCACGCCATCTTGAGGGGGTGGTGAGCGTACGCTCGTGAGGGTTCAAGTCCCTCCAACCGCACCAAATATAAGGACCTACAGTTCACTGTAGGTCCTTCTTTTATATCTGTATGAGCAGAGTTTTATGGGAGAGATATGATTAAAAAAAGTATTGCCTTATGCATGCTTTCGCTAGCATTGTCTTGTCAATCTAGTTTGGCTGTATCAGTAGAAAATCAAAGTCAGACGTCAAGTATTACAATCAAAAGTAATATAAAATCTGAAGATTCTTTAAAGTCAGAGTTTGTTGAAGTTATTCCTGGTGCTTTTAAAAGAGTCGGGATGGGCAATTCAAAAACACCAAGAAAGCTTTCAGCAGAAGAAATTGAGTTATTGAAAGCACAAAGTCAGGAACGAGCTAAACAACGATTATTAGAACTACAAAAGTCAGATATGAATGTGGAGTATCAAATTTTTGATCTCCTTTATAATGATCGGGATGAAAAGGCACTCAAACAAATTACGCGCTACAATACGTTAGAAACAAATAAGCAAGGCTATGGATATGGCAGTAGAGATAAACCATTACGTATCGTAAGTCCTTATATGAGAAAAAATGGACACGGGGAAATTAAATTAACGAATCCAGTTAATATTCCATCCTACAGAACGCGTGCAGATAAGAATAAAGCAAGTGATAAAGAATTCAAAGCCTTTCTAGAAAAGAATAAAGGGAAATCCTATGATCTGTATACGGTTAGAACTAAAGAGGAGATAAAAGAATCAATAGAGGCATTTTTTAAGCCCATAGAGTTAATTGAGTATCCTGTTAATAATCCTAAGGATTATAAGCTAGTTGCTACGATTCCAGGGTTTCCTAAACAAATACCTAGCTTTGCAAAGAATATTCATCTACATAGTAATCCCCCGTTCTTACAAGGCGGTTCATATGTACAACTGGCTTTTGGTGGTACACCAGATCAATTGAAGCCTTACATTGATGAGGCACGGATTGATTCTAAAGTTGTCATTTCAAAATCTGATCTATCCAATGTATATGTAAAAAACTATGTTGATTCAGATATGGAATATGCAGATACTTTGAAAACCTTAATGCCTACATCGATAGTTATTGTAGAAAATACAACAGTACCTATGGGCAAATATGTACAAAATCAAGTGGATAATCCTATTGAGAAATCTGTTGATGAAATGTATGCATTACAGAATCAAGTGTTGGCTGAATTTAATAAGATTAAAATTGATGGTGAGGATAGCGAAGCTAAGTATAAACGTTATGTAGATACGCGCAAGAGAGTAGAGGCTGAGCGAGATACATTAAAACCTAAACCGACGGATACGGTAGGTTTAGGTAAGAAGAAATATCCTATTTATACAGAGTTGGAGAATCGAAAACTACAGAAACAATATTTACATAGATTGCCTTTTAATGAAGACACGGTAGAAATGCCTGCTGATTATGTAATATATTTATTTGATTTTGGTGGTAATTGGAATCATCCATATGCGTTGGGCGTAGCGGTGAGCCCTGAGAAAAATTATATTATTTATTTCTGTCGGCGCAGTTAATTGTAGATTTAATATTGTAATTAGCTGATTTAATCTCTTTATAAATGGCGATTATTAAACTAAAAATAAATTATTGACATAAATTATTTTAAAATATAAAATAATTGTAGACATACTGGCATGTCATAAAGGGACTTAGAGAGCCTAGCCAGATTTAATATGATATAGTTCGAGAGATCTATATACAACTAAAGACATGTTGCTGAGAGAGACGAGAGACTAGTAACATGTCTTTTTTGTGTGCTTAAAAAGGTTTATCATACAACTAGTTATAAAAATTACTTCATGAATCATTTAGTTAATTGATAAATATACTTAAAAATAAATAAAATATTGACATTAGAATTATAAACAGATATATTGATGGTGATATTCATTTTCATAAATAGAGATAGAGAAAATGATATAACAACTATAGTGTGAGAGCTTTAGGAGGGAACTTTCAAATGAATAAGGTCTATCGAGTTATTTTTAATGTCAAAAAAGGTTGCTATACTGTTGTAAAGGTCGTGCAGCTACAGAAGAACAATTAAGTGCTGTACGTAAAGAAATGAAGAATAGCGGTACAGTTGTTAATCAACAAATTACGAATATCGACAATCGTGTTAATACGGTAGAAAGTAAAATTAATGCTGTTCAATCTCAAGTGTCCACGTTAACTGAACGGGCAGATAAAACAGATGCACGCATTCAAACTGTAGAACAATCTGTACAATCCGTAGATTCCAAGGTGACAAAGGTTGATGCTCGTGTTACGAATGTTGAAACAAAGATAAGCACAATTGATACAAATGTTTCAAATCTTGGTAAAGAGGTAAAAGTAAATACAGAAACATTAACGGCACATACTGCTACTACTAATAACCGTTTTGCTACTATTGAAAGCAATATTAATACATTAGATCAACGTGTTGGTAGTGTAGAATCAGGTATTGCTTCTGTTAACCAACGAGTGTCTAATCTTGATAGTCGTATTAATAAGGTTGGTGCAGGTGCTGCCGCATTAGCTGCCTTGCATCCGGTTAGTGGAGATGGTACTAAATTCGGTGTAGCTGCTGGTGTTGGTATCTATAATGGTCAAAAGGCAGTGGCAATAGGCGGTTCCTATAGTCCTAATGACATGACCACAATTAGTGTTGGTGGCGCTGTAGGAAATGGCGAAAATATGATTAACGCTGGAGTATCGGTTAAAGTGGGAGCCGGCAATGCTATGAGTAAGGCACAAATGAATAGTCAAATTAAATCCTTACAAGCAGAAAATAATGCATTAAAAGCTAAGGATGCTACACAAGACACTCAATTACAAGAACTTCGTGCAGAAATTGCTGCATTAAAAGCAAGCATGACAAAATAATATAGATACAGCTATTGTAAAACTATAGACAGGTACCTCCTAATATATTACATTGAGTATATTAGGAGGTATTTTTATGGTTGCCATTAATTTAAAATTATCTCAAGACGAATTAGCACTCTTTAATGCCTTTGCAGCGTCGAAGAAAACTACAATAGAAAAATTACTTAAGAAAACATTATTCGAAAAAATTGAAGATGAATATGATGAAAAAATTGGAAATGAAGCATTAATTGAGTTTAGAGCCCATACATATACATTTACTGTAAAAGAGTTACAAGACAAATATAATTTATAAAGAGAGGTCTTACTTTGAAGTATTTACGTCGCGAATTAAACCAAGTAGAAAAGGAATATTTAAAACAATTTGGCGAAGATTCTTTGAATCGTGTTATTCTCCATGATTCAAATACAAAGGATAAGCAAGAGGTTCAAGATACGATTGATATTTTGAAAGATGCGATTGCAAAAAATAAACCTCTGGAACAAGTGCCAGAGGATATGTGGAAACTTATTGAGTTTTAATGTAAAAGACACATTGCCATAAATAGCAATGTGTCTTTTGTGTTATAGATTATACAGTTCTGGTTTACGATCTCTAAAAATATTAATCTTATTACGAATATCTTCAACAACATCAAAATCAATATCTACAGAAGTAATACCCTCCTTAGTATCCATCTCGAGTAGATTTGTACCCCATGGATCATAAACGGCAGAGTGGCCAGTGCTTTGAACGCGACCGACCGTGCCGCACCCATTTACAGCACAAAGGAATAACTGATTCTCGATAGCGCGTACTTCATTTAATACTTGCCAATGGCGTAAACGCATAGTCGGCCATTGGGCAGGTACGAATAGAAGTTCGGTGCCAGGTAATGCAGCCATTCTCACGAGTTCTGGGAATCGGATATCGTAGCAGATGACGATGCTGCATGGAATGCCATCTAACTCAAAATGCGTAGTATGTGTGCCGCCTGCGAAGTATTGGTCTTCTTTGGCTGGACTAAAACCATGCATCTTGGAGTATTCGCCAACTAGTTCGCCGTTGCGATTATATGTATAGGACGTATTGAACACAACATCATTTTTAGCAACTGCTACAGAACCGCCTACAATATTTACATTATGCTCTTTTGCAAATGTACTTAATAACGATTTAGTTCGTTCTCCGTTCTTATCGGAAATATTGATTAACTCTCTTGAAGGATAAAACCCTGTATTCCATGTCTCTGGCAAAATGATAATATCTGGATTTTCAGAAAGAGATTGGGAGAGTAATTCTTGAACACGATTGTAATTATATTCAACGTCATTAACATGGACGTCCATTTGAATAAGAGTAAGGCGTTTTTTCATGGTAAATCCTTTGTCTATATGTATAGTACTGTTAAAAATATATTTTACAATTAGAATATTAAATCATTCTGGCGTGGATTACAATAAGGCGTAAATAATTTACTGGTTTTTACTATTTTTCATAGAAATGATATAATATATCGTATAAAATTGTGTTTATATAAAGGGGGACCTATGAAACGATTTTCATTGGTAATGCTTTTCACAATTGTAATTGCTACAATGCTAGCAGGATGTGGATTGCTTTCACAGCAAACAACTGAAACTAAAACTAAAACGCCGCCTGTGAAAGAGATAACAATGGTACAACCGTCTGGGATTCCAGTACTCATGTATCATAAAATTGGTGATGATAAAGATAATGATGCAGTTATTCGTGAAGATTTGTTTAGAGAGCAAATGAAATTCCTCAAGGATAACGGGTATAACCCATTGACGATGGATCAATTATACGATTATGTAGTTAATGGCGCTGCGGTACCTGAAAAGCCTGTAGTGTTAACCTTTGATGATGGGTATGCAGATACCTATTCTATCGTATATCCTTTGATGAAAGAGTATGGTTTTGCTGCTACTGTATTTGTTAATCCGGGCGATGTAGGAACGCGACTTACATGGGAGCAATTGAAAGAGATGAAAGAAAATGGTATGACCATTTCTAATCATGGGTTCCAACATATTGAAATGGGACAGCTTTCAAAAGCGGAGCAAATGGAAAATATTAAAAGGGCTCAACAAGCTCTAGCTGATAAGCTTGGTATTACAGATAATCCTTGGTTCTGCTATCCTTATGGCGACAAAAACAAGGATACCGATGCGGCAACAAAAGAGAGCGGCATAAAAATGGCAATGGCTATGAAATCTGGTTGGGCGCATAAAGGCGATAATCCGTATAATATTTTGCGCGTCTGGATTGGCAATGCTGTAGATATTAAGCATTTTGAAGAGCGAATTAGCACTGAACATTTCAGTGATTTATAAGGAGATAGACATTGTTTAAAAAGAATTGGGTAAAGTTCATCCTCATGGTGTTCTTGTTTACCGCAGTCACATCACCAGTAGTGGTATTGTTTGGTCCATTTAATAATGTAAAACGTGCCGTTATTGGTGCTATTTTGCAATCTCGTCACCCTCACTACATAACTTGGTTATTTAGTACTGATGAATTGCAAGCAATCCTTGGTTCCGTGGGCGTTGTAAAAAGCCAAGACTTATTCAAATTTAATGCTCGTGAAGACAAGGACTTAAAATTAGAAAAAATTGAGTCATCTCGTTATGTCGGCTATGTGCTTGAAATTCCTGATCCACGTCGCATTCAAGTGGCAACGGCAGCTAATATTCAAGAAAAAGGTGATACTACAAGTAATATCGCTAAAATGAATGGTGCTGTAGCGGCTATTAATGGCGGTGGGTTCCACGATCCAAATGGTACGGGCACAGGCCGTTTGCCATATGGCTTTATTCTTCATGATGGAGAATATATCATCGGTAAAGATGTAGGCCTATCTGAGTCTGTTGACTTTATTGGGTTCTCAAAATCTGGCAACCTAATTGCTGGCAATTATGACAAAACAGAACTAGCTGATATGAAAGCTATGGAAGGTATTACCTTTGGTCCTCCGCTTATCGTAGATGGTAAGAAAATGATTACTGATGGCGATGGCGGCTGGGGCGTAGGCCCTCGTACGGCTATTGGTCAACGCAAGGATGGTACTGTGTTATTTGTAGTTATCGATGGTCGTCAACCGGGCTATTCTATCGGTGCTACATTGCGTGATGTACAAGATGTATTATATGAAAAGGGCGCATACATTGCCGCTAACCTCGATGGTGGCTCTAGCTCTACCTTGTATTTAAATGGCAAAGTTGTTAATAAACCAGCCGATTTGTTAGGGGAACGGATGATTCCTACGGCGTTTATCGTGAAATAGGAGGGACAATGAAACCTTTTACGCGTGTACTGAGCGCCTTTGCAGTAGGTATTTTGCTGCAAGGAGGGGTGTATCTGTACCTTGATCAATATATGTTTGCACCCACTACTGAATTTAATGTGTCTGGTGCATCTAAGGATGACACAAAAAACTTCCCTAATGTAAAAGAGGGCCGTAAATACGTGTCCTATGATCATCAATTTATGGCTGTTGTAACTGATGACAGTCTACGGATTTATAAGGCTGGTGAAAGTAAACCTACAACGGTTAACTTAAAAGGCCGCTCCATTAGTTACTTTGACTGGATGCCAGACCGTAACTATGCAATTATGGGGCTTTATACGGATAATAAAGTCGTTATGGCTCGACTCAATGCAGATGATCCTGAACATGAAGTCGATACAGAACTAGAAGATGTGCCAAAAGGCAGTCGTATTGTTGATGCGGCATATTCCGAAGCAACTAATGTGGTATACATGAAGGTAAAGGTTCGTGAAGGTGCATACCGCATTTATCGAACTGATGCAAACTACGATACTCGTCGCGTTTACATGCAAGCTACAGATATTGGCCGCATAGCCGTATTCTATGATGAAGATAATTTCTTCTATGACAATGCTAAAACAGGTGATATATTCATGTTTAACGGCATTGAAGGTGGTTGGCGTGTAATCAATCCACCAGGACGCTATAGATTGATTGGTGTAGATACTAGTAAAACAATCTATATTGGTCGTGTTGATGAAGATAACAATGTAATCACTGTGTATACAGGTAAATTAGGTGTAGGTTTCAAACCAGTTTATAAGTATAACAATCCAACTACATTGTCTGAGGTGACAATGAGTACTGTGAAAGAAATTATTGCTAATGGTAGTGATGATACGACAAAGGTAACAGAAGATAATGAAAAATCTTCATCCTCTGATTCATCAACTAACTCAAAAAAGAAAAAGAATTAACATAAAGCCTTTATAATCTTAGGTTATAAAGGCTTTATTTATAAAATATTTTGGTTTTATGCGATATAATTAAACTTAAATTCATATCTGTTTTGTTAGATAGCAGTAAATAATAACAGAAATGTATTGATGCTGAATAGTTAGTAGAATATAAAGGCTATGTGAGAAAGGCGGTTGTTTGTGAATATACTATTTGTACGGCTTAGTTATATAGGTGATATACTACATGCCACAGCCGCTGCGCGGTGGATAAAGCAACGGTATCCTAATGCAATATTATATTGGATTGTTACACCGAGTATGGCTGAGTTATTAGAACATAATCCATATGTAGACCATATTATCCCCTGGGAACGGGATGTGTATGAGGCTCATTCCAAAAAATTGCACCTATGTACCATGTGGAATATGTGGTGGGCTTTAAGAAAACAGCTACAACCATATCAGTTCGATATTGCTGTTGATGTACAAGGTCGCCTTATTACAGGCCTTGTATTACTAGCAACAGGTGCTCCTATACGCTTAGGATTAGGTGGAACGAAAGAGTTGAACTGGCTGTTTACAAACTATAAATCAAAAGATAGATCCAAGCATGTTATTGAGCAATATCTTGAAGTGGCCCAGCTATTACCGATGGCGATACAGCAATCTAGTCTTAAAGATAGAGGTACAGTTGAAACCTCTAATCAGGATCTTTTGGCTAATGATGCGTCTGAGACGACTAAATCTGATGAAAGTTTTGATGCTATAAATCAAATGGATCTCTTTGTGACGGATGAGGAACAGCAACAGGCGCAATCTGAAATCGCACATGCTTTCACAGATAAAGAGAGACCGACTATAGGGATTGTTCTTGGTTCGTCTTGGCAAACTAAATCTTGGCCTAGTGAAAAGTGGCAGCAATTAATTGAATCCATGTCATATAGGAGTAATTTTATTTGCTTTGGTGGACCAAAGGAAGAAAAGGATTTTACTAGTCTCATGCAGTATGTAGAAAAAGAGGAATTACCTGTTTATAATAAATTAGGTAAAACAACACTTCGTGAAATGGCCGCCCTTTTGCAGGCCTGTGATGTGGTTGTTTCTTGCGATACTGGTGCGTTACATATGGCGATTGCTTTAAATCGACCTGTTGTGGCTCTATTTGGCCCTACAAATCCCGCTGAATGGGGACCCTTAACTGGACTTTATAGAGTGTTACAAAATCATGATATGGATTGCTTAGGATGTCGCAACAGGAAATGTCCTAAGGGCAAAGCCTATTGTATGTCAGGCATTGATCCAATATGGGTGAAAGAAAATATTATTGAACTATTAGATGTAGTATCTAGTGAGGTTCGGTAATAATAATTATAGCTTTTTAGTAAGAGAAATAGGTGATTATAATGGCAAAATTTAAGATTCAAAAAGGTTTGTCTGATGCGGAAATGATGAAGCAATGGGGGGGAGAGGATAATTTTGAAGAAACGATGATGGAGGCTGAACGCAATGCAGCTAAGCCTGTAATTCATCAAAGTCCTCAACAAAGTCAAGATGCTTTCTACCGTGAGTTCTTAACAGAAAAGGTAGAAACTTTAATTGGGAAAATGCTATTAGACATCAAGATGGAGTACTTTAAAGAAGGGGAAGGCGCTTTTTCTATTCAAGTAAAACGAAATGGCAAAAATATAGTTCTTGAAACAGCTCCGAAAAAAGTGAAATAAAACGCTTATACAAAGAATGTAAAATGTATAATTATGAAGTTTATAACCTACTGAACTCTTATCATAAAAATTGATAACTGCATTTACTAATCAAGATAATTCGTTATACTACATCAAGAAATACTGATATAGTCTAGACCATAAACAAAAATTATATCGAAATTTTGATTAGTTAGTTTATACATTCTCATTAACATACTATTTTGGTAATGATTGAAAATACAAGATAAAATCTAGTATATCCGGTGTTTATTGTGATTTTTCATACACTTTTATACCGAAAATGATCGCTTTTTAATGACAAATAAGCATAATATACTTGTTGACAAAGAATTTTAGAAGTAGTCTAATATAAGTATGTTCCAATAATTCATAGTGTATTTTACTTATATGGGTAGGCACTATAGAAATTGTTGATAAATAGGTATGAGATAGTAAGTGAAAAGATGCATAAAGTTGCATCGGGTAACTATTTCGAATTGGAGGATTAACATGGCAAACAAACTAAGAATCTGTGAAACCGTTCTTCGTGACGGTCATCAATCTATTTTGGCAACACGCATGCGTTATGAGCAAATGGAACCAGTACTTGGTCTTTTAGACGAAATTGGTTATGAAGCTCTTGAGTGTTGGGGCGGTGCTACTTATGATAGCTGCCTTCGTTTCTTGAATGAAGATCCATGGGAACGCCTTCGCAAATTGAAATCCAATTTGAAAAACACTCCATTGCAAATGTTGCTTCGTGGTCAAAATTTATTGGGCTACAAACACTACTCTGATGACGTAGTAGAAGCGTTCTGTAATGCAGCTGTTAAAAATGGTATCGACCGCATCCGTATTTTCGACGCATTGAATGACCCACGCAACATGGAAGCTGCTATTAAGTACTCCAAAAAAGCTGGTGCACACGTTCAATCCGCTATGGTATACACAATTTCTCCAG